>ERZ773031.232-NODE-232-length-30777-cov-19.978419_pt1 | contig 30777 bp, 49 predicted proteins | sample MGYA00511666_ERZ773031 | MGnify/ENA primary metagenome ERZ773031 (study PRJEB29015, sample SAMEA2738135) | human oral metagenome | biome: human oral; feature: human-associated habitat; material: saliva | place: China | collected 2250 ...
AACGCGCAGGTCAGCGGTTCGATCCCGCTCGGGAGCTCCAGAAGAAAAAGCCTTGTAATTGCTTGATTTCCAAGCAATACAGGGCTCTTTTTATTTTCAAAATTAAGGTATTCTCGAAATGTTTATTGACTTAAATTGACCTAAATTGACCTATTAGGTGTGACACCCACTGTGACACCCAACGAAAAAACTACCATATAATCATGGTAGTTTAGAGACTTTATTATTTGATTCCGGCTGATTTAAAATCTTAGCTACATCAAGAATATCGCTTTCGTCAAAATTTGTATAGATATTAGCTGTTAATGATATATCAGAGTGCCCCATGAGTTTTTGAGCCATCCTTATATCTATACCTTTACGTGCGAGATTAGTACAATATGTATGTCGAAAACAGTAAGGTACTAAATCAGGAGCCAAAGGGAATGGTGGCATAAGTTGATTGCGGTACATCTTACAACCCATTGCGATGTTCAGCTGCCTCTTAAATGATTCCCAAACACGATTGCGATTTGAATATTTTATAGCAGAACCAGAACTATAACAAGCAATGTATTCGAATGGTGGCGTGACTTTTATTAATTCGTATAGATCACTCGGCAAAGGAACAACCCTATCAGCATTAACTGTTTTAGTACCATGAATATGTAATAGTGGAACACCGTCTTTAAGCATGATGTCCATGCCTTTGCACTCGGCAGCCTCCGACGGACGGCATCCACAATCGAGCATCAAAAGGTATAGATAATAGCGTCTATCAGTTTTAGCAACTGCTCTGATATATCTTTCTTCAAGTTCTGTGATTGCCCTACGATGTGTTTTAGTTCCCTGTGGTTTCACAATGTACTTTGCTGGATTATCAACTATCAAATGGTTTTCTACAGCTTTGGAAAATATAAAGTTCAAAGCTTGATAAACTTCGTTAATTTGTGCTTTAGATTTGCCAGCCTGAAGGTTTAATGTGTTTTGACAGTGAAGAGGCTTAACGGACTTAAGCTGCATCTTACCTATGTGTGCAAGTATGCAGGATTTAACTCTATTGATATATTTCTTTTGAGTCAAGTCTGATTGTCTGGTTTTATAAACCTCAATCGCTTGCATCGTCCAATCCTCGACCGAGGTAGAACCAGCAAGGGTAATCTTGCCCTCTTCCAAATCTCTTACTTTATTAGTGTACTTTTGAATAAGCTCAAACTCGGAATCGGCACGCACTCTATATCGCTTGCCTTCGAAGGTAAACGTCTTTTCGAATTTATATTTTTTTGGCATACGCACCTCCCAAATAGCATGTGAACATTTATAATCAATTCAAAGTATAAAAAAAGTTCTCTTATCTTATGATAAAAGAACTTTTTCAGTCGCCCCGAAAGCAACCATAACACTTGGTATTATATCATAAGAATTTTAATCGTCAACTTCAGATAAGCAATCTTTGCATTTTGATGCTCCTCTAGCAGATTGTTTTTTAGGAATTTTATACCAATCATCGGGCAACCCCATTATTTCCTTTATAGCTGATATTTGTATTGAGTTCAGTCTCTGATTTAAACTATTTAATATGTTTTTTAGCTGGTTTATAAATTTCTTAAAGTCGTTATTTGATAGAAGATGTCTAAATATAATAACAGTGGCGAAAAAGTCGCGTTTGCCATATATATATTCGTCACCTTTAGAATTCTTGGCAATATTCATAGCTGCGTGGATTGGTGTATCAACAATTGGGCGTTTATTTCGCATACAATAGAGTCGATTGGAATGTGCAGCGGTATTTCTAACCTTTGTCAAATAGATTAAGAAATTTCCGAGCTGTGAATCGGGAATCATAAACTGTTTTGATACATATTGCCTATCAGGTACCTTCATAATGCTGTATAGTTTACTAATTGTGCCAAAAGTAAGAGAGTTATTTAATACCCATAGTGGAACATAACCATATTTTGTCAAATAATGGTTTATGCTTGGGTCAGAAATTCTGGAAGAGATCGTTTTGTGTATCTCTGATATAACATTTACAACATCGTTGTATCCTATTTTTTTAGAAGTATCAAAATTTGCGTATCGTAAATAATTCTCGTGACCATACTGTTTCGAAATTCTATATGCAAGGAGGCTTTTGACGTGAGTCTCAATTTTAAGTGTATATTTTAAAACAAGCTCTCTCAACATATCATCAAAAACATAGAGTGCATAAATCTCTTTTAAAGTAGTTCCTTTACGATATTTGTCGTCATCAGCTTGTGTTAACGAGCTTTTATCAAGAAACGGCCTATTATATCCATTTATGAGACGATAATATCCAACTCGTGAAAAGTAGTCTATTGCACAGCTCTCTGCATCAAGGCCGCTAAAATCGATGCCTCTTGATTTTAGTAATTCAATTTGTTCTTCATGTGTTTTAAAAGGTTTTTGATTCATATTTTTTACCTACATAAATAAAAAGACCCAGGGCCCGAAGGACACCTGAGTACGTTCCGTGTCCATACATTACCATGTTTAATAAATTATGTCAATGTATTTTACACAAATTTCACATATAAATTCACTTTTTATGTTTCTACGGCATAAATCATAATCATAAAGTTGAATTTGTATAACGTTAAGCATTAAAATTGATAGCTTCAAAAACCATAGTCGCCTGGATTTTATCACCGCCTAAAAACCCTTTCGAACCACCTACGGTAGTTGAAATTGTATGAAGTCGATAACCCTTAGCCGCTTGTTCGTTGATGGTATTTTGTAGATTTGTAAGACTGGCAACACCTGAGCCTGTTCCTATAAATTTTTCGGTTAATACTACCTGGATTACAACATAAGCTTCATTTCCTGAAGTGGCGGCAGTACCTTTTCCTTTGTCGAGATTAAACATATTTTTTACTCCTCTCTAAAATCAATATGTGCATAAAGCAATCAAAATAGATTGCTAAACGAATAACAAAATTCATGTGGCTGTTTCATGTCACGAAATGCACCAGCAGACTCACCTAAAATTTTTATCTCTATTATATATCTAGTAACCTGTAATGCTTTAAGCATTCACGCATAAATGTCTCTGTAACATCGAAATGCTCGGCTAAATCATAAACCTCAGTAAAACCATTTGTTATTGCCTGCATAATCAAATCAAGCGGCAGAACTTTTTCGTATGCCCACCGCCTTGCTTGCAATTCCTGCTTTATATTTGATATATTATCCTGCTCTAATATATCGCCTGAAGAGGTTTTATAATGACCTATTTCCTCAGCTACAATTGAAAGCTTTTCGGCGGTGGACATTCTTCTATTAATCCATACAATATTGTCGCAGTAGAGACCCTTATTAAACATGGTACGTTCTTCAATGCTCAACTCGTTCTCATACTCAGCAATCAATTCCTCATATCTATTCATCGTCCACCTCCGCAGTCAATATATTTAGAAGTTTATTTTCTTTTTGATTTCACATATGCCTTGAATCGTTCTATCTCATCAAGCTCTTCAGCTGTCCAATATTCGTCATCATGATGAGCTGCGATAGTTCCTGGCACATAATCTGTAGCGTCAATTCCAAGATATTCCGACAACTCATCAATGTTAAGGTCAAGGGCATTAGCGAGGGCTTTCACAGTTTCGTATCTTGGATCAGGAGTTACGCCAGAAGTAATTTTATTTATTGTGCTTTTAGGCACCCCACTTCTTTGCGATAGCATTTCGGCAGTAAGTCCTTTAATTTTCATTATATATTTTATTTTTTCTAAACCCATGACAGAGCTCCTTTCCTTGATGACACAAATATACATCTAACTCGGAAAACAGTCAACAAAATTTTTCCAAATTCGGAAAAAATATGTTGACAATATCCAAACTTGGATATAATATGTATTTAAAGTTTCCAAGTTTGGATATGACAGAAAGGAGGACTGGAGATGTGCAATAACTTATTGGCAGAAATGGCAAGGCACAAGGTCACTGTATCAGAAATAGCATCATTACTACAGCGTTCAGAAAGAACTGTAAAAAATAAGATTTCAGGGAAAACGCCGTTTACTTACAAAGAAGCGCTATCTATCAGAAACATATTCTTCGAAAAGCTGGATACAGAGTATCTCTTCGAACAAGAATTGTAAGCATAAAGTGGATAAGCAAGAAAGGAGAAAGAAATGAATACAAAAGAAGAATTGAGAAAACTGTTAATGGATTATCTCAAAAAAATAACAGATACAGATAGAAATAGAACCGCATCTGAAATTCAATCTGTACCTGAAATCGCAAAAGTTATTGCTGGTTTGGATTAGTGATTACGCTCAAAATTGCCTTGTAAATCTCAATGAACATATTACCGATTTCTGCTCCCGACATTTTATTAGATGGAGCAGGTTCGCTTGAGGAAAGCTTTGCAATTGCAATTTCCTTAGCTGTTAGAAAAGCATTCAACTGATCATTATTCATTGCCATACAATCACCTCCTTTCAAGGGAGATTATATCACGAAAAGAGAGCAGAAAGGAGTCGCAGATGACTAAGACACAAATTAAAAAAGATCTGTTGCAAGGAAATGGCGGCTCGATATTGATAAGTATTGCAGCAGTAGCAAGACTAACAAAGATGAGCCGCGATCGTGCAAGCATCTTACTAAAAGACTTGCAATATGATCCGCGTGGGAAAGCAAAGATGTACTACGTAGATGATGTAGCGGAAGTCTTTGCAGAGAGGAGAACTTTATAAAAATGATAAGAGAAGATGAAAGCTTGATATCAGCGGTAATCCCGCGAGGAACTGAAAAAGCATGCGTAATAAAAGTTATAAAAACCACAGCTTTGTTAGGTGCAGGGACACCAAAAGACCCGGTCAGATACTTGTACCAATACTGGGACTTTGAAGGAAACCTATTAGCACAACATGATAGCTGCAATAGTAGCATTTGAAAAGAGGAGTAAAAATATGCGAATAAAAAAGATGATGATAGCTATTGCAGGAATAATGATAGTTCTTGGACTTAATGCAATAGCGACAGCGATAGACAACCCGGAAGTCTATACAAAAGATTTGCCTGATCCGGTACCAGTATCACAACTTGAAACAAACAATCACATAGACAAGATGGCCAAAAGGTATGGATTAAATCCGGACATTGTAAAAGCACTCATTGAGGAAGAAAGTGGATGGCTGTCATCTGCAGAGGGAGACAATGGAGAATCGGTTGGCTTGATGCAAATCCAGGAGCGTTGGCACAAAGACAGAATGAAGAGACTCGGAGTAACCAACCTATATGATTCGGAACAAAACATCACAGTAGGTTGCGACATACTGTCAGAGCTACTAAATAAGTACGGAAACTATAGGGATGCACTAAGCGCCTATAATTCGGGAAATATCAAAGATGGTAGAGCTTATGCAGAGCGCATATTAAATGCAGCAAAATAAAAAGAAAAGGAGAAGACGATGATCACAATCTATAGTGACGATTTGCCGATTGAAGTTGCAGCAAAATTAATTACATCAACAGTGAAAGTTAAAAGATCCGCATTAGACATAGTAATGGCATGTGCAGCAGGAAGGGAAACTGCAGAGGAAGTCGATGTACGAATCTTTGATAAGCAAGAACTTAAAGCTATTGCAGAACATTTGCTTATATATGTAAGAAATGAAGATGAAGAATAGCAGCTGCCCGGCTTGCGGTAAAGTTAATCCACAAGAAATGAGACAGTGTCCAAAACTAAAAGGGGAAGCGGTTTGTGTACAGTGCTGTGAGAACTGCGATACATACGATGCAGGAACATTCAGGTGTACATGGCATGCGGTAAATAAAACCATCATCATTGATGAAGAGGTCAAGCGACTGCGCAATAAAATCGCCTTTTTAGAGAAAGAGGTTAAAAGGAAATATAGGAGCAATCAGCCTAAAAGGGGTAACATGTTGCTCAACGAAGAGAAAAGCTGCATTTCGCAGCTCAAAAAATTAGAGAGATTAAGAGAACAGGGTTTTAGATACATATAGTTTTAACATTGATAAGAAAGGAAAGAGAAATGAACAAAGAACTTATCAATAGTGCAATCGCAAAAATTACTGAAGAAGCACTATCAATAAAAGATGCATTTTCGCAGATGATTGAGGAACACTTGACTGACATCTGCAAGACGGATGCGGTAGCAACAAAGCTTTTAGCTGAAAATAAATCACTAAAGGCTTTTTGTGACGAAATGTGGAAAGAAGCAAAGAGCAGGTCCACAAAGTGTGCGGCAGGAAGCGGTGCATATATATCTGATCAGGAATGTTTTGAAAAGGCAGAAGCCTATTATGAAATAACTGAAGATGACAAAAGGACAAAAACCTCCACGAATGTCATTGACATCACGGAGTTACTCTGAAGGAGGATGTCATGGACTTTGTTAAAGAGAAACAAAAATTGCCGTATAGCATCAAGTGGCCAACCAAACTAAAAAAGTACCTTAACGATGAAATAAATTATCCAATCATCTATAACAGATTCAAGAAAGAAGCACACTGCCTAAACTGCGATAAAGATTACAAGTATTTAAACAAATATCGTGCGGATGATTATGAAATATGCCCTTGTTGTGGCAAAAACAGTGTCACCTGGCCACACACGCGAAATATGATTGTTGATAGAACGCTAATATTTGCAACTTACACAGATACGGATATTAGGATAGCAGTGGTAGATGTGTTTTATAAATACGAAGAAGACAACTGGGCTCACATAAAGAATATAAAGGCAGAGATGGCTGTGGACGAGGTGCTGTATTTTTCAAAAGACAAACAAGAAGCCTGGTATAAAGATTGGTGGGCTCAAAATCCGTCAGCATCTTTTAGAAAAGACAAGGGAAAAGGAATAAGAACTTTTATCCCTTTAGATTTGAGAAGATATCGATGCTTGATGCATGAAAGCGTTCAGAATGCTTTATCTAATGGATTTCTTAAGTACGCGAATATAGGAATCCGCGATGCATGTGATGAAAGTCATCTAATGAAACTTATATATATCTATAGCAAGTACCCACAGGCAGAATATCTCAAGAAGCTTGGATACCAGGGGATAATAGATGATCGCATATACAATCAAGCAAATTATATCAACGTAAATTGGAGAGGGGATAGCCTGGAGAAGATGCTAGGCGTTACAAAAACTGAACTAAGCAAGTTGAATCAATGGGGATATAAGAACACGGAAGACATAGGAACTTACAAATTCCTAAAAAAATATCAAGCAAAGATATCGAAGAAAAATATGGACACGTTTTATTCAGCATTTTCATGTGTAGGCGACTGTTTAAGCTATTTCAAAAAGGAAGAAAATCCGATAAAGATAAGTGAATATATAATCAATCAAAAGAAACTCGCCAAGCATGGATTTATCCTATACGACTATAAAGACTATTTAAATCAATTAAAAGAACTAGGATATCCGTTAGAAGAATATTATTTATATCCTAAAAGCTTAAAAGATGCACATGCAAAGCTAACAGATGAAATAAATAAAAGACGAGATGAGGAAAAACGGAAGCAGATAGAACTTCAGGAGAAGGGGTACAGGGAAATACTGAAGAAAATAAAGAAGTTTACATACTCAAGCGCAAATCTTGTCATAAGACCAGTTGATAGCATAGCAGAATTAATTACTGAAGGAATGAAGATGCATCACTGTGTTGCTACTTATAGAGATAAGGTAGTAGCTGAAAAATGCTACATATTCACAGTAAGAAATATAAATGAACCTGATGAGCCTCTTGCGACATTGGAACTAAGTCAGGATAAGAAAAGAATAATACAGCTCAGAGGCAAGTACAACGCGGTTGTGTCAGACGACATAGAAGCGTTTTGCAATCACTGGTTCAAGCATATAGTTAATTCAAAAGAAAAGAGAAAGAAGGCATCATGATGAATATTGTAGAAACACAATACAAAGAAATCACAAGCTTGCAAGATCGAGAGACAGAGCAGTTGACGATAGAGGTCAACACAATATACCAACAGATGGAAGCTATAGGTAACATAGGACTACAACTTGCTGCAGAGGCAGGAGAAAGGCTTATAGAGATCAAAGGTAGATTAGCACATGGAGAGTTTGAATCGTGGTGCAAGGACAACCTGACATTCAGTAAAAGAAAAGCCGAAAATATGATGCGCTGGTCTCAAAAATGCAAGGACGAAAATAGCATTTTTTCAAAAACGCAAACGTTTACGGATTTGGGAATTTCAAAGGTTTGGGCCCTTTTAGCCGCTCCGGAGGAAGTCGCGGAAGAGGTACTAAAAGAGGGCGCCAGCGACATGTCAGTCAGAGAATTGCAAGAAGAAATTTCGAGACTAAAACTCGAAAAGGAAAAGGTAGAAGGATTAGCAAGAGCAACGGAAGAAGAGCAGGCAAACCTGGAGGAAGAGATAGAAATTCTAAAAAGGCAGCTCGAAGAAGCCAGAAGAGAATCTGAAAGAAAAGCTGAAGAGGAAAACTCGCAAAGTACACCTGAAGCTGAAGAGGAAATCGAAAAACTAAAGAAGAAGCTAGAGACTGCAGAGGCAAATCTTCAGAAGACAAAGGAAAAGCTTAAAACAGAAAAGAATAATAGTGAAAAGAAGATTGAAGAAGCTATAAGCAAAGCAAAGGCAGAAGCTCAAAAGGAAGCTGAAGCAAAGACGAGCAAGTCGTTAGAGGATATAACGAAGAAGTACGAGGAATCGCAGAGCGTTATTAACAAGCTTCAAACAGCACTGGCAAATAGCGAGAATAAAGCACTAGCTATATTCAAGGTTAAATCAGACCTATTACAAGAATCGTTTAATTCTTGCCTTGCATCTATAGAGGATGTAGCTGCAGAAGACAAAGAAAAGGGCGAAAAGATGAAGGCGGCACTCAGGCAGATAATGTCAAATCAGATTGAGAGATTATAAGGAGGATTAACATGGCACTAAAAATAACAATAGTGATCTGTGCAACACTAGTTATACTTACGCTTATTAGCGAAAAAGGAAAAGGCGGCAAATAATGAGGGATAAGAAAGAGGGAATCCGATGCGCTCTGTGTGGAAAGAAACTTAGTCATAATAATGCATTTTACACAGACATGGGTGAAGAGGAAATCACTGTATGCTTCGGATGTTATCTAAAAATCAAAAAGCAAAACAATATCCTAAAGGAGGCTAATCATGAGAGTGGCAATTGATGACAACTGGAGCGTTTATCAAAAGGGCGAAAAGGTCTATGCAAGTAGAAAGAAACCTAAGATGGTAACCGTTATCGGAACATCCGGGCACAAGCTAGCTGAAGAGGAGCTTATGGGCATGCTCGAGAGATTCTTAAGTATGAAAAATATAAAGTTGGGAGAATAGAGATGTATAAAGTTCCCATGGAGATTCCAAAACATTGTAATAAATGTCCGTTTGGCAGACATCAATACAACAAACCTTTTTGGTCGAGTGAAGATAGGATAGATCCTATAGACCTTAAATCAAATATCAAGAATACATACGGATATGTATGCAATATCGACTTTAACGAAAATGGAAAGTACACACAAGTACTACGGTCTCAAATTGGAAAGGACATTGAAAGGCCTGATTGGTGCAAACTTATAGATATGGATGCGAAACGATTGAAGAGGTGAAAGATGATACCAAAATTTAGAGCATGGGATAAGAAAAAGAAAACCATGTACAATGCCAGACAAATAGATTTTCGTGGCGAAGAATTCTGCTCAAGCGAAAATGAGAGGATTAAATTTGACAATGTTATTTTCATGCAAACCACAGGGTTCAAGGACAAGAATGGAACGGAGATATACGAGGGGGATATATTGCGTTATGGAAGCATCGAGATAAGCATGACGGGAGAAGTTATGATAAAACAAGGAGAAGTCAGGCTATATAGCGGCGTTCTTTGTTGGAACCTAGATGCATTAATTAGAGACGGTGGCGTAAAAAATACATTAGTGATTGGCAACATATATGAGACACCGGAGCTCAGGAGGAATTTAAATGATAGCAAAGAATTGTAATACATGCAGATGCATTTATATCTCAGGACCAATAACAGGGCTTAAGGAGGAAGACGCAAAAGCTGCATTTGACAAAGCTGAAAAATTGCTTGAAGTAGAATACGAAAGAGTCGTTAATCCTATGCGTTTCGAAGCAGCATATCAAAGCGCAAAGCTGACGTATGACGAAATGATGGACATAGATCTGAGATTGCTAAAAATGTGCAAGGCAATATATATGTTAAAAAACTGGGAAGGTTCAAAGGGTGCATGTATAGAAAGATTAATGGCGTTGCAGTTAGGAATGAAAATCATATACGAAGATTAAAGGGGAGCAAGAGCTTCCCTTTAGGGCTATAAAACGGTACGAAAGGGACAATCAGAAATGAGAAACGAAATCGAAATACTCGCAAGAAAAGAATTAGAATCCGCAAATGAAAAGTTCTCACTATTCCACAGCAGCCACGAAGGTTTCGCAGTGCTGCTTGAAGAAGCCGAGGAACTTGCAGAAGAATCGAATGAAATAGAGAAGATAATGAACTCCTGGTGGTTGTACATAAGAAGAGATGAAAATATAGACGTGCAAAAGAAAAGAGTAGATAGAATAAGAAGCCACGCAGTCAATGCGGCTATGGAAGCAATACAAGTTATAGCAATGTGTGATAAGTTCAAAATGTCATTATAAATAAAAAGCTACATTATATATACGGTAATTTGATGAGCTCGGGTGAAGAGCATTCCGAGCTTGTAATGAATAGTAACAAGTGAAGCATTATGTTAAGAGAAAAGAAATACAAGTGTGGAGATTTTTTAGAAGTAGAAATCTTTAAGGCAAATAATCACTGCAAAAAATATAAGAGAAGAAAAAAGGTACAGGAGAGTACTCCGGCACAAAGAAATTTAAACAGTAAAAAATCTAAAAGACATTTTATAAGATTGGTGCACTTAAATTTCACAAACAAAGATTTGTATGTAGATCTAACTTACAGCCAGGAAAATCTACCGAGTAGCCGTGAAGAGGTTATCAGAGATGTTAAAAATTATATCGCAAGATTAAAGAGAGCCAGGAATAAATTAGGGATAAAAGAAAGTCTTAAATATATCTACGTGATTTCCAACCTGGACACTGATGGCAACAAGGTCAGATATCATGTGCATATGATTATATCAAGCATGGATAGAGATGTAGCTGAACAAACATGGAAGAAAGGCTATGCGAACACAGACAGGTTGCAATACAACGAATATGGAGTTGAGGGCAAGAGTTTATACATGGCAAGACAAGCAGCAGGCGAAAGAGCCTGGGGCTCGTCAATCAATCTCAAAAAAGTCACGGCCGAGATTAAGGATGGCAGAAGAGAACTTACAAACAAAAAGCTTGAGGATATGGATAGATGTCCCGAAGATAGATTTTTATTCGAGAAGCTATATCCGGGATGGACATTTACACAATGCATCATCGAACGTGAAAACGAAAAGGGCGAAGGAAGTAGAAGATTTTTACTGAAATTTAGAAAACATGAAGGAGGGAGTCTGTAGCTTAGTAATCTAAGCTTACTTTAAGTGCGATGAAAGAATATCAAAGAAAAAGAAATAATAAATATCATTTGCCACACGAAGCATACAATGCGACGATATGGACGATAAGAGATTACGAAAGACTGAAAGAAAGTGCGCAGGCTATACTTGACGAGTCTCCACCGCCGCCTGATGGACAGCCAAAAGGTAGAGCATCCAAAGGAGCAATAGAAATCAAGGCCCTGAAGAGGGATGCATATTTAACAAAGATTGACGCAATCGAAAAAGGACTTGAAAAAATTCCGAGAGAATATAGGCAAGGTATCTGGGATAACATTGTTTCGTACAAACGCTATCCTGATGATGCGGCAAAATCCACGTATGGAATTTATAAAGCGCGCTTTGTATTTTTCGTAGCGGAAAACCTAAAAATAATTTAAAAAGAAAAGTTCGGAACATAGGGGAAAATAAGCGTGGTAAAATGATAGCGTGAAAGAATACCGGACAACATCTTTCATGAGTTTTCTCTTTTCAAATGTTAAAGCGATACAAAGATACCTTGATTCACAGTCGAGGTATCTTTGCATATTAGGAGAAAAATGAAAAAGTATTCAAAAGCGGCAAAGCGCTTTTATGACAGTGCTGCATGGAAGTCATGCAGAGAATCATATATAGCAAAACGAATCAGCATTGACGGAGGACTATGTGAGCACTGCAAAGAAAGATTAGGTTTTATTGTCGATCACATAGAGGAGATTGACGAGGTAAAGCTTAATGATCCATACATAACGCTTAATCATAAGAATTTACAGTACTTATGCAACAAGTGCCATAATCGAAAGACTTTTGACAAAGAAAATAGAGGAGTGAGATTTGATGAAAAAGGAAATCCAATTTTCTTTGAGAAAAAATAATACTCCCCCCATAAAAAAATAAAAAGCAAAGGGAAAGTCGAGCCGACGCCAAGCTTTGTAAAACACACGCGACGCGCACACACTACCCCCACCCCAAAGAGAAAGGAGGAAAACTTTGATGGACTTTGAAAGAGAAAAAAGGATTAAAAAAGAGATAACAAGATTTAAGAAATTTATTAAAAACTTGAATCAAGAAGAGCAGCAGATGTGCATGCACATGATAAACGAATTAGGCTTCATGAAAGTGACCCTTGAAGATCTAAAAGAAGAGGTCAACAATGGCGGAGTTATTACAGAAATGCCACAAGGTGAGTACTCCATTATGCGCGAAAATCCAGCGCTTAAGTCATACAACACAATGATCCAAAGATTCAACGCTACATTAAAACAATTGGATGAATTTATAAATAAAAACAATCCTAAGGAAGCTGGAGAGGTTGACCTCTTAGGTCAATTTATTCAAAAGCGATGATAAGCTATCCGGATGATTACAATCCGCTTGTTGAATATTGGAATTGGATCAAAAAACACCCTGATAAGGTTAGTCAAAAAGTTAAAATTCAGGTTAAAAAACTTGTAAAAGATATAACAAAAAAGGGCAGTAAAGTATATTTTAATAGCAAAAAAAGTAATCATGCAATATGTTTTATAGAGAATTTTTGCAGAAATATAAAAGGAAAATCGGCAGGAGAACTCGTTGTTTTAGATCTATGGGAAAAAGCTTTTATAGCATCAATCTTTGGAATTTGTTATAAGGACACAAACCTCAGAAGAACTAAAAGGGCGGTACTTATTATAGCGAAAAAGAATGGCAAGTCATTACTTGCCTCGGCAATTGGACTATATATGCTGATTGCTGATAATGAAGGTGGTCCTGAATGCTATTCTGTTGCAACGAAAAAAGACCAAGCAAAAATCGTTTGGGAAGTTGCAAAGAAAATGATTAAGAAAGATAGCCATCTCAAAAAATACACAAGAAACCTTGTAGGCGAAATTGTTACGGATTTTAATGATGGCAAATTCAAACCGCTTGCATCTGATTCTGATACGCTCGATGGATTTGATGTACATTTTGTTGATATGGACGAAATACATCAGTGGAAGAATGGCAGAGCTTTATATGACATCATGTATAAGGGCATGGATAACAGACTTGAACCTCTTGCACTTATTACATCTACAGCCGGCACAATCCGCGAAGATCTATACGATGAAATATATGAAGAGGGAAGCAACATATTGCTGCAGGAATCATTTGTTGACGAACGCAGTATTTTTTTTATATACGAACTTGATAAAAAAGAAGAGTGGAAAGATTTTAAGAATCTAATTAAAGCAAATCCAGGACTCGGCACAATTCGAAATAAAAAAGCGCTAAAAGACGAATGGGATAAAACCGTTGCAAATCCGAGGATGTACCTCAAGGCATTTTTGACAAAGAATTGTAACATAAGAGAAACCGATTCTTCAAGTTGGTTAAGTTTGGATGATATAACAAATCCGGCAACATTTGATATTAAAGAGTTAAATCCAAAGTATGTGATAGGCGGATATGATTTATCAAGTACAACAGACCTAACATGTTTGTCATACACATTCCAAATCAAAAATGATGAGACAATCTATGTATATCAACAGTATTTTATTGCTGAAGAGGTTGCAGAACGAAAAATATACGAAGATAAAGTACCGTATGATATTTGGCGAGATCAAGGCCTTGTTACATATTGCCCAGGCAACAAAATAGATCAGGATTTTGTTGCTGAATGGGACAGGCAATTTGCAAAAGAAATTGGATTCATTCCAATTTGGAATGGGTTTGACATATGGGGAGCCGATATAGTTATGAAACGAACTCGTGAGAAATATGGAGAGGCAGCGGTTGAAGAGGTTAGACAAATATTCAAAGTTCTTTCAAATCCAATGAAAGAGCTTGAAGCAGATCTAAGAGCAAGACGAATCAACTATAATAACAATCCGATTCTTAGATGGTGCCTTGGAAACACGACAGTGCAGCATGACAACAAGGGAAATATTCAGCCAAAGAAAGGCTATTCGAGTTTAAAGCGAATAGATGGAGCTGCAAGCTTGCTGGATTCATATGTTGTATTAAAGCGTCACTATGATGATTATAAAAATCTGATTTAGAAAGGAATACGATGGGATTTTTAAATAAATGGTTTGGGAAAAAAGGCGATAAAACGGAAAGTTTAATCCGTGATTATTTTAAAATGATCAATGGGTATACACCAAGCTTTTCCAGCTTCGAAGGCTCTGTATATGAGATGGATCTTACTCGGTCGGCCATACACACAATAGCCACGCATACATCAAAATTAAATATGGAAGTCAAAGGTAGTGCTAACACAAATCTCGGACGAAGACTGCAGACAAAAGCAAACGAAATCCAGGACACATCAAAATATTTATATCGTCTTGCCACAATTTTGCAAGTGACGAATAATGCGCTAATCATCCCAACCTATAACGAGATTACGCAAAACATAAATGGGTTTTATCCGTTGTTGGCTGATGACGGAAAGGTTGTAGAATACGAAAATGAGCTTTATCTCGTATATACATTCTTGGGAAAACGACACGCAAAGCCTATTTCGGAAATAGGAATCATGAATCAATTTCAGTTTAAAGATGAATTGTTTGGTGGCTCAAATCACTCCATGAAACCGACGTTGAATTTGTTGCATTATCAAAATCAAGGAATGATAGAGGCTATCAAAAGCGGAGCGTCCATTCGGTTTATGGCACAGCTAATGAATATAATAAACGATGATGACATGGAAGCTGAGCGAAATAAGTTTGCAAAGCAAAACCTTGCTAACAATCCTACAGGAGTTATGCTATTTGACTCAAAGTATAAAGAGGTCAAACAGGTTACATCGAATCCGGTGCTGGTTGACGACAAGCAGATGCAGCAGATAAAGGAGAATGTGTACGCGCATTTTGGAGTTAATGATAAGATTCTGCAAAACTCGTTTAACTCTGAAGAATGGGCGGCTTTTTATGAAGGAAAGATTGAACCGTTTGCAATACAGGCAAGTTTAGTTCATTCGAATTTGGCATTTACCGAAAGAGAGCTTGCAAATGATAATTTCATAATGCTAACCGCAAATAGATTGCAGTATCTGTCACCGGCTGAAAAGTTATCCACAGTCACGCAACTATTTGATCGCGGCTTTATAACACACAATCAAGGACGTGAAATATACAACATGGCCCCAATTGATGGCGGCGACAAATACTATATACGCAAAGAGTATTCGGAGACAACAAAGCTTGATGCAGGTGTAAACGGAGAGGAGTAAAAATGAAAATTCCAAAATTAAAGTTTGAAAATAGGCAATTTAGAAAGACAATTGAAATCAGAGCAAAAGAAACAGAAAGTGAAAACTATATCGTGACAGGCTATGCGATGAAGTTCGAACCATATGTTTTATTTGAATCTGAAAAGGGCAAAGTGTATGAAGAATTTCCGAAGAAATGCTTTGAGAATACAGACATGAGCGATGTAATCATGCTATATGATCATCAAGGCAGAGTGTTTGCAAGGACATCAAATAACACACTAAAGGTGGAGCTTGACGATACTGGAATGCTTATAGAAGCAGATCTATCAAGCAACGCAGAATCAAAGCAACTTTATGAGGATATAAAAAGTGGCTTGATTACTAAAATGAGCTGGAGCTTTGCAGTTGGCTCATATAGATTTGAGGAAGATGCAAAAAAGATAGTCCACGAATCTGTTAGAAAGGTTTACGACGTGTCAGCAGTCGGAATTCCGGCAAATGATGACACTACGATAAATGCTCGAAATTTTGTTAACGGAGTGATTGACAAAATTCAAGCGGAGAGACTTGAAGAGCGCAAAAGAAAATTAAAGTTAAGATTAGAAATCGAAAAAGCAATGGAGGATTAAGATGAAACTAAGTGAGATCATAAAGAGATTGGCTGAGATTGCAGAGGAGCTTACTAAGCTAAAAGCAAGACTTGAAGAGGAAGATGTTGATGTTGATGATGTTGAGGAGAAGTCTAACAAACTCATCGAAGAGCGCGATGGGCTTTTAGCGCAGAAAAAGGAGCTTGAGGGAAAGGCTGAAAAAAGACAGTCGCTGCTTGACAAGATTGCAAGCGGTCAGGTCGGAACTGTCATTAGGGATAATGGCGACAGATCAGGAGCAAATAGCAACGATAAGCTTTACAGGAGCGCATGGCTAAAGAACTTGCAAGGCAAGGAAATGACTGCAGAGGAGAGGGCAGCATACACGCACACAACGGAAAACTCAGGAGCCCTGATTCCTACAGAGACGGCAAACAAGATTTACAGCACATTGGGTCAGATGCATCCAATCGTGGCAGACGTTAAGAGGATAAGCTCCGGCGGCATATTTAGAATGGTGCGCCATATTGCAATAGTTGCAGGAGATGCTAAAGTCGTTACGGAAGGCACAGCAAATGACGATGAGCAGAATACATTTGTAGAGGTACTTCTTGCAGGCAAGAAGATTTCGAAGCACATCGTTATTTCACACGAACTCATGAGCATGTCGATAGATGCATTTGAAGCTTACATCACAGACGAGCTCGCAAAGCGCATCGAAAAGGCAATGGCCGATTCCATTATCGCGACAATCAAGGATGCGACAAATAACGACAACGGCAAGGGAAAAGGGCTGCATAAGGACAATCTTGTTAAATCAACAAAGGGCCTTGGAATCGATACAGTTCTCGAAGCACTCAGCAAGCTAAATGAAGTTGGCACTACATATGTGTATGCAAATAGAGCTGATATCTACGGAGCAATCGCAATGCTTGCGAACAAGAATCAGACGGTTAACTTCGTAACAGATATGTCCGAAGCTGTAAAGGGCAACCTCTTGGGCAATGGAATCAAGCAGGAAGATTCCCTTGCAAAAGGTGAAATCCTTATCCTTGATCCGGCACAGTTCCTTTGGAACGATGTAGCACCACTTGAAATTCTGAGAGATAGAGAAGTAAAGACCGGCAACTGGACTGTAGCGGCACACGTTGTTGGAGACGGAGCACTCGAAAACCAGAAGGCTGGAGCCCTAATCACATTTACAGGAACTCCAAGCATATAGGAGGTAAAAAATGAAAATTATAGTCACAAAAAGGTTTTTAGATATATCTCTTGATAGAGAGGTCGAAGTAGGCGAAATTCTCGAAATTTCGTCGGAGCGCTATGAGGAAATGCAGATAAATGCTGCGGCATTGGATGATATTTATTTCAAAGCAATCGACACAACTCATACAAAGGATGAAGTGCTAACTGCAGCAGATGCTGCTGATAAATCAGAAGACGAAACCACTGGCACAGTTGCAGAGAAAGGCGCTGATGCAGTTGCTGAAGAGCCAGAGAAGAAAGCAAAGGGAAGAGGCAAGAAGTCGTCAAAGTAAGGAGCTGTGATGTTAGATAAAGCAAAAACGGATTTAAGGATTCATCATGATAAATTAAATTCGGATATAGAAGCAAACATTGAGGCTTGCAAACTTGACATGGATCGAGTCGGCATAGATATAACAAAGATGGATGCACTGATGGAAAAGGCGATTAAGCTTTATTTGAGATGGCAATACAATTTTGAAAATCAAGCCGATCGTTATTGCAACGCATATAATCACTTGCGAAATGCTTTGAGTTTAAGCAAAAAATATAAAAAGGGGCAATAAAATGTTTAGCGAAATCATCAAACTGTTAAAGACAAAAGAAACTATAAACGAATACGGTGACGTTGAAATCGTGCGTGATAGCAAAGAAGTACTTGGCAGAGTTGATAGAATATATTTTAGCGAATCACTCGAAGCGATGGCGCAAGGGTTTAAAAGGCAAATCCGAATTAGACTTGCTGATTACTACGACTACGAAGATGAGGAATACCTCGAATATAATGGCAAAGTTTGGCAAATTGCAAATGTACAAATCATTGGTAAAGAGGTAGAGCTTAACTGCGTGGGAGGAATAGATCATGCAAAAGCCTAATGCTGGGATGAGAATTACAAAGAAGGACGGGTTAACATTTGAATCAAATGTTGACACCGTCCTTTATACATTGGAAGAACTCATCCATGCGGCAAATCGTGACGTTGGCAAATATGTGTCAAAACAAACAGCAAATGCAATTTTCGAAAGCTATAAACCCAATTTTGTAAGAGGCAGACGAATAGCAGCGAGAAAAAATAAGTTTAAAAAGACATATGCAAACAAATCGGTGCAGTATTGGGCTCGTAAAAAAGAACTTGACGTGCAGGTAGGATATAAACATCCGTCATGGATGATGCAGCAGGAACTTGGAGAATACAATTATCCGCGGTTGGGATTGCTTAGGACTACAGTGGCAAAAAGCATACCGGAAATTAACCGCATACAGTCACAATACATCAAAAAAATGAGTGACAAAAAGCCGGACGTTCCAAACGGCAAAGATGAAGGAGATGGCGAATGATAAGGCAGCTGAAGAGGCTTATAAAAAAGCAAATTGATCCAATATCACCATTGGCACTCGATGTAATGCCACAGGCCAACGTATTCCCACACGTTGTCATGCATATAACAATGGACATGGTCAAAGAGGGCTTACACAACATAGTTGTAGACTTCGATGTATGGGATAAAGGAAGTTCGACAAAAAACATTGATGAAATCGCAGAAAAAATAGAATCAAAGCTTGATAGATTGCACTTGACCGAGAAGGGAATTAGCGCAGCAATTTATCACGTATCAACAAACAATGTAATTGATACAGATTCGAGCATCAGACGTAAAACTTGTACGTTTGAGATACAAGTTAGAAAGGGATAGAAATGGACGCAAATAAGATTATAAACGGCTTAAATGCTAATACTATACAGCACCTTGTTTTTGATGCAGGTGCATTTTTTAAAAACTTTGACGTAAAGACAGATACTTTCGAAACGGCTGTAACAGGAGGAAAGCTCATTGGAGCTACAAAGGGCGGCGGAAGCTTTAAAGCCGTTCCGGGTTTTAGAACAATTGAACTTGATGGAATGAGAGGAGCAACAAAAGGCACAAAGATTCTTGAGTCATGGAGCGTTACCATGGGTGCAAAGATTGCTGAGATAACACCGGAAGTTCTCACGGCAGCACTTGGAGCAGCTGCTGATGTAGAAACAATTGGAACAGGGCAGAAACCAACAAACTACAAAAAAATTACAGGGAAAAACTCAATCGCTCTTAAAGATTACATCGACAATATCACGTGGATTGGAACAATCAGCGGCTCAAGTGATCCGGTTATCATTCAGGTGTTTAACGCGCTGAATGAAAAGGGAGTCGAGCTATCATTTGAGGACAAGGGAGAGCTCACAATCGAAACGGAATTTGTTGGACACTATGACATGAAGACAAAGGAAGTTCCATTTGTGATTTACTATCCAAAACTAACGGAGGCAATCTAATGAGGAAGTTGAAATTTCAAGATGTTGGAAAAGCATCGAAAATCATAAAAAAACTCAATCTACGAGTTGATAAAGAAATGGCAGCGAACACTGATGCCGAAACAATGGGCGCATCGCTAATGCTGAAACTCGCAGAAAACTTTAGCAATGTAGCTGAAGAGGTTGCTGAGTTTATGACAGGTCTACTTGAAGATGAGGGGATGACAAAAGATGAGTATCTGAACAGAGACTTATCTGATGTCATCGAAGATTTTCAGCGTTTGAAAGAAGATGAAGGGTTTGCTGCTTTTTTTACTACAGTCGAGAAGTTGACTACGCAAAACAATTAGATGTGATTATGCATGAGTACTCCAATTTGGAGTACTTTTTTGCGTTAAACTTCCTCGATGCAGCAGAAACTATAAAAGCGATGAACGAAAGACGCATGGACGATTATCTTTTTGAGCGATGGATACCTTACCAGGATCAAATGAGTTTTGACGATTTTAAATCACAAACTTTAAAAAATAAGGAATCAAGAATCGACAATAGAAGCGCAAAAGAAATATTGCAATCGGTTAAGAAAATAATTGATTCTGCGCACGGAGGATTTTAATGGAATTATTTAAGCTTTTCGGCAGTATCATGGTCGACAATAAAAAAGCAAATGAAAGCATTTCAGAAACAGATAGCAGAGCATCAAAACTTGTACATGGTTTTAAAAAAGGCATAAAAACTGCTGCAGTAATGGGTACCGCTTTGACTGGTATGGCGGTAGCTGGAGGAACGGCGCTATTTGGAATGGCAAATAAAGCGGCAGCATCAGGGGATCGTGTTGATAAATTAAGCCAAAAAATAGGCATGAGCCGCAAGGGCTTCCAGGAATGGGACTACATACTGAGCCAAAACGGAATGAGCATAGAGTCGCTTCAAGGTGGCATGAAAAAGCTTAACAACACTATAGATGACGCGATTGGTGGAAGTAAAACAGCAGTTAATGCGTTCGGCAGAATCGGAATATCGGTCGATGATCTAAAGGGCAAGTCTCCGGAGCAAGTTTTTGAAATGACCGTAAAAGCATTGCAAGGAATGCCGGATGGCGCAGAGAAGGCAGCGCTTGCAAATGAGCTCCTTGGTCGCTCAGGAAGTGAGTTAATGCCACTTTTAAATGGCAGCTCAAAATCAGTTGACGAGCTAAAAGCAAAGGCAAAAGAACTTGGGATTGTACTAAGTGATGATTCGATAGATGCGTCTGTAAAATTTACAGACACGCTGGACAGCTTAAAACGTTCGCTTGGTGCTGTAGTGACAAAGGTTGGTGTAGCAGTTATGCCAATCATGCAAAAGGCAGCTGACTGGGTGATTGCTAACATGCCAACAATACAAATGGTTATGGGCACAGTGTTTAAATACATCGGTCAATTTGTAAGTGCAGCAGCGGATGTCTTTCAAACGTATTTCTTACCAGTCCTTCAATTTATCTTTAACTGGATAAGAGATAATTGGCCGCAAATTTCAAGCTTTATAGGTACAGTGTTTAATCTTATAAAGGACATCATTCATCAAGCAACTGAGGCAATCAAAGTGATTTGGGATTTATTTGGTGAGCACATAATGGCAGCAGTCAAACTTGTTTGGGATATCATCAAAGAAGTCATTACAAATTTACTAAATATCATCCGCGGCATAATTTTAGCGGTCACAAGTCTGATAAAAGGTGATTGGTCGGGCGTCTGGGAAGGCATTAAAATGATATTCGCTGCTGTATGGGATAATATAAAGACGATAGTAAGTACAGCAATCGGACTTGTAAAGCAAATTATTTTAATAGCACTACAAGCAATTGGAGCACTGTTCAGTTCCATTTGGAATGGCATTTTGAACTTAATCTCAAATATTTGGGATGGAATCATCAATAAGATAAAGAGTGTCTTAAATTCGATTAAGAGTGTAATAACAGGGATATTTAGCGAAATCAAGGGAGTTGTGTCTAATGTCTGGAATGGCATCAAGGACACTATATCAAATGCTATTTCGGGTGCATTTAATGTTGTATCAAATATCATCGGAAGAATAAAAGGACTGTTTAATTTTAAATTTCAGTGGCCACATATACCATTGCCACACTTTAGCATATCTGGTAGTGCGAATCCTATAAAATGGCTCACACAGGGAGTACCAAAGCTACATGTAAGCTGGTATGCAAAAGGTGCTATATTTGATAAGCCTACAATTTTTGATACCATGAATGGACTTAAAGGCGTGGGCGAGGCAGGACCAGAAGCGGTCGCTCCAATATCAAAACTGCAGGATTATGTTTCACAAGCCGTATCAGGGAACATGGCAGAAATGGAACTTATAATGAGCAAGATTTTATCATTGCTTGAAAGGTATATACCAGGCATGGCTACTGAATCCGGACATGCAATAGTGCTCGATGACGGAACGCTTGTAGGAAAAATCACTCCGGCGATTGCAAGAGATTTAGCAAATCTTGAAAAACTGGGAATGAGGGGAATATAAATGCGAGATTATATCTTATTTGAAAAACTAAATCCTGAAGGAACGGTTACAGAATCGATATCAACAAAGGATATGCTGATTTTGACTAAGTGGCATTTAACACCAGGTGAACCGATCGAAAGATATGTGACTGTACCATTCCGAAATGGCGCATTAGATCTCACAGAAAGTCTCACAGGTAGCGTCACATACGGAATGGGAAATTGCGAACTCTCGTTTAAAGCAATCAAAAACTTTGAAGAGGATAGAGCAAAAATCAATCAGCTAATTAGTAAGTTAAACGGAAAACGCTGTAAGGTAACTCTTCCGGACGAGACAATCATAAGCATGAGACCGAATATAAGTTATCGCAGTGATGGTATAGCCTGGGACGTTGAGATGAAAGGGAAATGCAATGTATAAAATAATCCTTGATGGAAGCATCATAATTGAAGATATACTAAGTGCATCAGCATCACTTGAAGTCAACAAGGTTGGCACCGTAAAATTCCAAATAGCTGTGACAAATCCGGCATACAAACTATTTAAAAAGCTAAAATCAGAGATTAGCGTTCTTGATTCGCAAAATGAAACAATCTTTGATGGAAGAGTTTTGAATATAAGCGAGGATTTTTATAACAACAGGACGATTCTATGCGAGTCGTCCTTTTCTTATCTAAATGATTCGGTAGCACTTGTATATGAGCATAAAGGAACGCTAAACGAGTACATCAAAAAGCTTTTAGATTTTCACAATGCTCAAGTTGAGGATAATAGAAAAATATATCCTGGAACAATAACAGTTGAAGATCCTAATAACTATGTTAATTATAGCGATATGAATGCGCCAAGCATTATGGAGCTTATAAATAATAAAGTAATAAAAAAATATGGCGGATATATGCTCATCAGAAAGCAAGCCGGAAGGAATTATCTTGATTATTTAGCAGAAATCCCTTACCGCATGCAGCAAGAAATAAAACTTGGCGTCAACCTGATGGATTTGGCAAAGGAAAGCACAGGCGGAGAAATATACACAGTTGTTTATCCGACAGGTGCACGAAAACAGACAGCAGCTGAAGAGGGAGCAAATCCTCAAGGTGAAGAGGGTCCACCGATTACGATTGAATCTGTGAATGACGGTTCTCCGTTTGTGGAAAGCAAAGAAGCCATAGCAAAATTCGGACGTATTGTTAAGCATATAAGCTATGACAATGTAACCGAGCCCATGAATTTAAAAAACAAGGCGATAAAAGATCTTGGACAAGGTGTGCTCGACTTAGAATCAATTAGCATAAAGGCTGTAGATACAAGTGTTTTAGGAGATATAGACAGCTTCAAACTTTTGAAATGGGTTAAAGTTGAAAGCTCTATACATGGAGTGGCTCAACACTATCTAATCGAAAAGCTATCTTTAGATTTCTTACATCCTGAAAACAACGCAATCACAATTGGGGGCATGCGAGAACGGCTTTCGGAAGTGTTGGAATCGAAATACGAGGAAAAAATAAAGCCGATTGCAAATGCGTCAGAAGAAGCAAAAAGGCAAGTGGGCGAGCTGGAACAAAAGGCAAAATCACTGATTGAGCAAACAAAATCATCGATAGTCGGAATGGTGAGCAATACATATGTTTCAAAAAGCGAAAACGAGAAAGTCGTAGAAGCTCTATCAACAAGAGTTGAGCAAACAGCTACAGCTTTGCAAATAAACTTCAATTCGTTTAAGCAAGAATTAGACGGACTCGCTGAAGGTACTGCTGCAAAGTTTTCGGATATATCGGAGTACATAAGATTTGAGCATGGCGAAATCGAACTCGGTAAAAGAGGCAATCGTTTTAAACTTAAATTAGGACGCGAAAAAGTCGCATTTTACGACTCAGGGGCAGAGGTTGCATACTTGAGCAACAATAGACTTTATGTAACAGATGGAGAATTTATAAATTCTTTAATCTTGGGTAAGTTTGCTTTTCTGCCACGTAAAAATGGCAATTTGTCATTCGTGAAGGTGGTGAATTAAATGGGATATTGGACAAGTATTACATTTTCGCAAGGGCAACAAGACATTGTAAATAATCGCACATATCTTGCGGTGTATTTATCAATGAATGCTTCAAACGGATACTACGCAGAGTATACAAATGCATCCGGAACACTAACTGTAAACGGAGTTAGCTATCCGTTTACAACGCGCTTTAAAGTAAATGGCAGCTCTCAAGTGATTTATAGTGTTGGAGTTTGGATCAATCACGAATTTGACGGAACAAAGAGAGTGGTAGCATCGGCAAGTTTTAACACTGGAATCGTTGGTACACTCACAACATCAGACTATACATGGCTTACAACAATACCGCGAGCTTCGTCACCGACAACATCGAAATCTGAAATTACGTTTGGTGAATCGTTTGAAATTTTAACGCATAGAAAATCGACAGCGTTTACACATGACGTCTACGTCATGGCAAACAACGATCCGAGCACTTATACAAAAATAGCGGATAAAATCCAAACCGACACATCGTGGACACTTCCAGAGTCGTGGAAGGAATATTTTCCAACCGCAGAGGTAAAGTTATTAGTACGTGTATTTACATTTAACGGCAGTACGTCACTTGGACGCATAGATGCACCGCTTATAACTGTAAGACCAACTCCTGACATGCTTCCTGATTGCGAAATATCTGTAGCGGATGAAACCAAGAATTTTTCGAAGTATGGCGGATTTGTGCAAGGACAGTCAAAAGTAAAGATCACACTCAACAATACATTTAAGTACAATGCACATTTGAGGTCACAGTCTATAACTGTGGATGACATTACATATAACACCGGCACGCAAATTGTAGATGCTACTAATCAGCTATTAAAAATCAAAAGCAAGGTTATTGATAGCCGAAATGGTGAGACAGTAAAAAATACCACGTTAGAGATAATGCCGTGGCATCAGCCAATCATTGATGCGGTCAAAATAGAAAGATGCAAGGCTGACGGAACTGAGGACGGCAATGGTGACTTCATCAATGTGAGTTATGATGTAATCGTTTCGAGGCTTAGTGATAAAAACCTTAAAAGCCTAGTTATAAAATTAAGCAAACAAGAAGCATCGGATGAAACGAGTTATAACATACCACTTTCTGACTATGAAGCAAGTGGAAATACGATTATTGAATGCTCAAGTGACTACGCATGGAACATAGAGATTAAACTTAAAGATGCATTTGCAGAGTCTATTTACACACAGTTAGTTGGCACTGGGTTCACCTTAATGGACTTCCATAACAGCGGTCGAGGAATGGCGATAGGCAAGGTGTCGGAAAAAAGTGAGGTACTAGATGTTAACCTTCAAACGGATTTTAGAAAAGGATTTAGTTGCAGAGCTGTAACATATGACTTAAATAGCGAAGAGCAACAAGTAATCAAATTACTAACAAACGACAACAGTAATATAAGACTTGGCAAAGTCCTACAAACGCTTGGACTAAGAGTACCGATTGAAATTGAAAAACTAGGTCAGTTTGAAGTGGTTAAGTATTCAGATGGAACCTGTGAGGCAAGTTGTCAAATAAGACAAATAACGCCAATTGCTATGGTACAGTGGAATTCTTGTTGGTGGCGATGGATTGGAAATTTGTCCATGCCCAATGATCTATTTAAATCAATAAGCAATGTGCAGGTAAGCGGTCATTGCAATGGAGGTGTGTACACATGTGGGTCAGGAACCAATACAAAAGTATTGCAAGTTGTATTGTTAATGCCAACACCCGCATGGGCCGCGAATCAAGTGCCTGCAGAGTTGCCATTCATAAAAATTAATGGGAGGTATAGATAAATGAAAGCACTCAATATTAACAAGACAGATAAGGGAGAGTATAATTTTACAGCGACAAGAGAGGACGGGAAGATAGTTTTTGGAACTTTTGAAGAAGGGGATTTGATGAACATCATAAGGACGGTAGAAACTACAAAAAATCTCGAAGAACAAAGACTGGAATCACTCAATCGATTGATTAATTCCTTGCTAAAGCTTGAGAAAAATAAAAAAGCTGTAGTGTCAATGGTGGAGAGATGGCAAGTGTGTTCTTATTATCCACTAGGGCATTATGTAACATACAATGATAAACTTTATTTGTCGAGAAAAGAACACAACTCGACTTATGAGAATATACCAATCAACGATGGAGAATTATGGACTGAAGTAGAACTTGGAAATTCAAGCGATTATGAAAAATGGTGGAAGAGTGCAACATTTTGGGCGACGGATAAAACCTATAAGAAAGGAGATTATGTAATCTACTATAACAAGCTTTACAAATCATCGAAAGATAAAAATGTCTCAAATCCTGAAAAGAGCGATTGGGAATTGATCGAGAGAGATAAGTAAAGGAGTCAGGCATGGAAAGGGCAATAATAATCGCAGTATTTGCATCAACGGGACTATGGAGCTTTATCAGTATGCTAGTGCAGAGATACATGGAGCGTAAGAGCGACTATGCTCTAATGATGAGAGGACTTGGGCACGATCGCATATGCTGCCTAGGAGAGTACTATGTCAAGCGAGGATGTATCACTCGAGACGAGTATGAGAACCTTGTTGATTATCTTTATATACCGTATAAGAAATTGGGCGGCAACGGTACTGCTGAAAAAATAATAAATGAGGTAAAGCAGTTACCACTTAAGGATAATAAATAATTAATAGTTAATCGTTGCGGCTTAAATGCCGTTTTTTTTATTCAAGAAGGAGGTAAACTATGAATCTTGAATTTATATTAAAACTTATTATGCCACTTGTTCTCGTAGCGTGCTTGATCATCGGATATCTGATGAAAATGTACTTGCCTTCGGACAACAAGTATATTCCAACAACATTGGCAATTGTGGGTGCGATGCTGGGGTGCATAAGTACATGGTCAATTACGTTAGAGGTGATTGTGGGAGGTGCAATTAGCGGTCTTGCAAGTACCGGACTGCATCAAATGTTTAAACAAATATTAAAATTAGATAAAACTGAAGAGGTCAAAGACTTCAAGGACCTGGAATAGGAGGAAACGATGAAAGGGATTGACGTATCAAGCCACAATGGTGGAATAGATTATAATCAAGTAAAAGCAAGCGGAATTGATTTTGTAATGGTAAGAGCTGGCTACGGCTACGGATATGAGGATGAGAGGTTTGCACAGAACGTAGAAAGGGCAAAGGCAGCAGGATTGCATATCGGTGCGTATTGGTTTATATACGCACTAAATGAGGAGCAAGCTAAAGCAAATGCAGATGTATTTGTGGGACTGCTTGAAAGATATAAAGGTGTGTTTGATATGCCAGTTGCATGCGACTTCGAGTATGATTCAGAGCGCTATATGCGTGATAGTGGAGTAACCCCAACTAAAGCGTTAAACACTGCTATCATCGACGCATTTTGCAAAAGAATGGAGCAGTACGGATACTACGTGTCAAACTATCTAAATCCTGATTATATACAGTCAAGGGTCAACTTTAGTGATGTAAGTCAGTACGATCTATGGCTAGCTCAGTGGGGAACAAGTGAACCAAGCTACGAATGTGGTATGTGGCAGTATAGTTCTGATGGCAGTGTTGCTGGGGTATCAGGACGCGTGGATGTCAATGTTGCTAACATCGACTATCCGTCTTTGATTAAGTCGAACGGTTTTAATCATACAAATTTATCAGATACAGCACCAGCTCCACAGATTGCACCGACTGTAAGTCCAAGCGACACCTTTGTGGTAGGCGACAAGGTTGTAGTGACAAATCCTATCGACATCAACGGCACAGGACTTGCCGTAAGTGGCGAATATGATGTAATCGAGGTGTCAAATGCAAATCGTATCGTGATTGGCCGAGGTGGGGTTGTAACAGCAGCAATGTCGCCAAGCAATATTAAAAAGGCAAGCGAAGGTTCAGCAGACTTAACCGCTACAGAGGTAGCCCATCAAATTTGGTATGGCTACGGCCAAGATTGGGGAACTGGTAGCGACCGAGTAAGAAGAGTTGCAGCCGCGGGTGTAGACTACAACGAGGTACAGGCGGAGCTTGCAAAGTATTATAATTAAATATTTTTAACTCATCTACCAAGCGTAGAAGGAGATATCGGAATCGCTCACACTCTTAGCGAGCGGTTCTTGTTTCAAGAGGGCAATTGCCCTCTTTTTTATTTGCAAAAAAATAAAAAAATTTTATAAAAAGACTTGACAAATGCACTCAATGCGTGCTATTATATATACATAAGGAAGGAGGAAACATTGATGAAACAAAAAAAGAAAAACCAGAAACTGAAAGAGTTTGCAATCAACACAGCTTCTGGTATCGTCTCTGGAGTAGTAAGTGGATTAATCACTTGGTTACTCACCCGGTAAGGAAAGCCCCTCGGGGCTCCTTACCATAAATATAACATATAAAATCATCAATGTAAATAAAATGAAGATTTATCTAATAGTCGCAGTTGTAGTAGCAGTTACAGTAACGGGAATTTTAAATAGGAGAAAGTAGCTTGAATATAAGGGAAATAAGAGCGCTCGCCAATTTATCACAGGTCAACTTCGGAAAGAAGTACAATATTCCATTAAGGACAATTCAAGATTGGGAGGCAGGAAAGCGCAAACCACCTATATATGTGGTAGAACTGCTCGAATTCAAGGTGAGATATGATTTTATACAAAATTAACTAATACACACCGAAAGGCACACCGCATAGTACAAATACTGAATTTTAGCCATTCTTTCACGCATTCGTAACGCGCAGGTCAGCGGTTCGATCCCGCTCGGGAGCTCCAGAAGAAAAAGCCTTGCATACCTATTTAGGCGTGCAAGGCTTTAGTGCTTGTTGTATTAAATCTAAACAGGAGAAGGTAAATGGAAATAAAGGAAATAAGAGCGCTTACGGGACTTTCACAAGCAAACTTCGGAAAGAAGTACAATATTCCAGTGAGAACTATTCAGGATTGGGAAACAGAGAAAAGAAATCCACCAGCTTACGTTGTTGAGCTACTAGAATTTAGGGTCAGATACGACATTGAGCAAGAGCAAATATATCATTAATATAAAACGGCTGAACGCAGTGAAAAATCGTTGCATTCAGCCGTTTGTTTTGATTGAAATCCTAATTATAAAACTTCTTTGGCTATAAGCGCATCAAATTTACGAACATCACAATTCTTGCTTAGTTTAACTTTGATATGTCCAGCTTTAGTCCAAAGTTCAACTTCTGCACTTAAATCTAATAGTTTGCCTGCGTTTTCAGTAGACCACATCACAATCGAGGAGTATGGCAAAGAGTAAATCTCGATTTTCTTACCAGTTAGTCCTTGCGCATCTTTAACGATGAGTCGTTTGTTAGTAAATACTGCAACGTCTCTCATTGTCTTATATGCTGCGACGGCGTTTTCTCCATCAACGAGCATGTTATTGATATCTCCTGGGATAGGGCATTCTGATATGAATGTCCATGTTAGCGCTTGTGTTAATTCAGTTGCCATTTCTATATTCCTTTCTTTAAAGTAAATATAACAAACATTACATTTGAAACTAAAGTTTTACTTGCAATATAAAATAAGTATCTAATTCTCAACTATTGAGGTAAGTTGGAAACTGCATAATCAGCCTCTTCTTCCGTGAACTTTTCGCCGTACTCAGATGTAAGCTGCTCTCTTATTGCTTCAGTAGACATATTCAAGTTTTTCTGATAATCTTTTGCTTTTTCGAGAGCGTTTTTATTATAATCAGCGTTTAAATTATCGATAGCATATTGTGCTGCTTCTTCAGGGAATTTCTCTCCATACTCGGATGTAAGCTGATCGTAGATCCCCTGCTTTGACATATGCATAAAATCAGAATAAGATTTTGCTTTTGCGAGTGCTGATTTATATTCTGTTGGGACAGATGGTGTTGAAGGAGTAGCGGGTTTAGAACTCTCTTTCTTCTGCGATGAATCTGACTCACTAGCCTTTTCCTTTTTAGTGTTATCAGAAGTGCCGCTATTATACGAAAGTCGATTGGTTCCATGGTCGTCTCCTCCTGCTCCAAGCACACCTACACACACACCAGCAAAGAACACCACTACCAAGATAACTACATACAGCCATTTCTTTTCCATTATATTTTTCATATATATATCCTTTCTTAATAAAATATAACTGGCGAAAATAAACCCTTAATCCCCTAAATTTAAACAATAATAATCTTTGCCTAACATAGTTTTGAACGTTCCAAATTGAGTATAGAGGATATTTAATTTAAAAACAACATATTTTTTCAAAAATTAAAAAAACGGTGAGCAAACACGATGAAATGATAAACCTCTTTCAAGATGTAGTTCGACAAAGAGAATATACTGGCAGAATAGTGATTTGTAAAGCAAACTGAGGTAGAATAAGAGTGAGTTTTATACAAGAAAACCTAAGGAGTTTAGAAATATGTATATTAATGAATATGAGTT
>ERZ773031.233-NODE-233-length-30761-cov-8.380935_pt1 | contig 30761 bp, 29 predicted proteins | sample MGYA00511666_ERZ773031 | MGnify/ENA primary metagenome ERZ773031 (study PRJEB29015, sample SAMEA2738135) | human oral metagenome | biome: human oral; feature: human-associated habitat; material: saliva | place: China | collected 2250 ...
ACTCTTATTGATCTTGATGCTCTATCAACATCAGAAGTTAGAGCGTATACAGGTAGAGAAAATGATCCCTTTGAGCAAGCGGTTGTTGTTGAAGCATAAATTTCTTTTTCTTCTAATGCATGCAACATTGTTTCACTTTTAATATTTCTTAACGAAAAATTTAGTATGTGTGGAATAGATTTACTAGTTGAATTTATATCTATATTTAAATCTTTTATATTATCTAATAAATATTTGTTTAAGTTTTTTATTTCATTAATATGTTTCATATTATCAAGCGATAGTCTTATAGCTTTAGCAGTTGCTGCTATAAGTGGTGTTGCAGGTGTTCCAGATCTATATGAAGTTGTTGATTTACCACCATCTATTAATTGATCTATTATGATATTTTTCTTTTTTAATAATTGTCCTATTCCTTTTGGTCCATATATTTTTTGAGTTGATGTCGATGCAAAATCTAAGATATTTATATCTACTTCAGTTTTACCTATTGCTTGAGTTAAATCTGAGTGAAAGAAGCATTTAGGATATTTTCTTACTACTTCAGATATTTTTTCTAAATCTTGTACGATGCCTAATTCACTAGATACTTTTGCTATTGTTACTAATATTGTGTCTTCTGTCATTAGTTTTTTTAAATCTTCTATGTCTACTTGTCCTTCTTTATCTAATTTTACATAGTCAATTTTATATCCTTCTTGTTTTAGCTTTTCAAGTGGTTCTAAAATAGATGAATGTTCTAGTTCAGTAGTTATTATATGTTTGCCTCTATTTTTATACTTATTAACTACTCCTTTTATTACCATGTTATTTGATTCTGTTGCGCCTGATGTATAAATTACATCCATATCTTTTAGTTTTAATAATTCTTTTATTTTCTCTGTTGATATTGTTATTAATTTATTTGAATTCATTCCTAGTTTATGAATAGAATTGGCATTACCAATAAATTCATTTGTTACTTTTATATATGTATCTAGTACTTCTTTATCTACTGGTGTAGTTGCACTATAGTCTAAATAAATCATGTTACCTCCTTAGAAAAAACAAGTATATTTACTTGTTTGTATTTTCATAATAATCTCTTTCTGAAATGCTTTTTTCTATTTCTTCTAAATCAGATAAATCTTCTTCTTGTAATATATCTTCAATATAAAATATTAATTCTTTTAAATTTATACATTTTTCATATTCTATATTATATTTTTTTAGTACTTCTATTTCTTTATTAGTAAGCATGAAATTGTCACATTTTACTAATTTATTTGATTCAAAATCTATATCATTAAGTATATTTTCTATATCATAATTCATGAACATCTATATCCTTTTTTAGATAGATTAGAAGTTAATTTTCCTTCTGTTTGTTCATCTCCTATTGATAGAGTTATATTATTAGGTGATTTAGTATTTACTTTAAATCTTGTTTCTAATTTGTTTGTGTAAGTAAATGATAATGGATTTAAAATAATTGGTCCTTTAGTAATTTTTGCTTTTATTGTTATTTTATTACCATCCTCTATTATGTTTACACCTTTTAGATATTTATAGTTATATTCTAATTCTCTTTTTATATCTTTAATATCAGATATATAGTTTTGCGGAATTATTATTGTTTTTTTGTATGATATATCATTTATTTTATCTTTCTTTAATGTTATATCTACGTATTCTTTTAATTTTACTCCATATTGATTTGTCTCACCTATGTAGCATGAAAATTTAGTTTGTTCTACTCTTGTTATAAAATATATTATTAATATTAATGTTATTATAGTAAATATGTTTATAATTAATCTTTTACCTTTCATAAGCCACCTCATAGATATTATATCATTAAATAAAAGGAGATGCTACTTCCATCTCCACTTAGTAATATATGGAATATCTTCTCCATATTCTTTTATATATTCATTATGCTCTTTAAGCATCATTTTACACCATTTTAGTAGATCTTTTGATGCCTTTGTATCTAGTTTAAGTTTCTCTAATGCATCCATAACTAGATGAAATCTATCAATTTCATTTTGTACTCTTATATCAAATGAAGTTGTTATAGTTCCTTCTTCCATGTATCCATGAATTGACATGTTTTTATTTGTTCTTCTATAGGTTAGAGATTTTATTAAATCTTGGTAACCATGAAAGTTAAATATAATTGGTTTATCTTTTGTAAATAAGTAGTCATACTCTATGTCTTTTAATCCATTAGGATTATCTGTATGTGATTCTAATTTCATTAAATCTAATACGTTTATGTATCTTATTTTTATTCCTTTTATATTCTCTTTTAGTATTGATATCGCTGCTAAAGACTCTAGAGTTGGAGTTTCACCAGATGATGCAAAAACGATATCTGGATTACCTTCATCATTTGTTGCGAAATCCCAAATTCCTATTCCCTTTCCAACAAACTTTTTAGCTTGGTTTTTACTTAACCATTGTGGTCTTTCGTATTTTGAGGCCACTACTACATTTATTTTGTTTTTTGTTTTTAGGCATTTATCGAATGTATATATTAGTGTATTTGTATCAGGTGGTAAATAGATATTTACGATATCTTTTTTCTTAGATGCCATATGATTTAAGAATCCTGGATCTTGATGAGTATATCCATTATGATCTTGTTGAAAAGCGTGTGACGTTAATAAGATATTTAGAGACGAAATAGGCATTCTCCAAGATAATTCTTTTGTTACCTTTATCCATTTAGCGTGCTGAGCAATCATAGAATCTACTACTCTAATAAATGCTTCATATGAATTTATAAAGCCGTGTCTTCCTGTTAGTAAGTATCCCTCTAACATACCTTCTGATAGGTGCTCTGATAGATATGAATCAAATACTTTTCCATCAGTTGCTAGATATTCATCATATTTATTAGTTCTATAATTCCATGTTCTATTTTCACTTTCAAATATATGATTTAATCTATTGGATAATGCTTCGTCTGGGCCAAACATTCTAAAATTATTGTTTGATTTGTTTAGTACAAATACATCTTTTATATATCTGCTTAGATTAGTTGTATCTTGTGAAAAATCTTCTCCATGTTTTCTTATATGTAAGGTGTATGAATCAGGATTTGGTAAATTTAACTCTTTTAATAAAATCCCACCATTTGTATTTAGATTTGCTCCCATACTTCTTGAAAATGGAGGTATTAATACTTTTAACCTTTTTACTAATCTTCCTTTTAAATCAAATAAGTTTTCTGGATGATATGATTTTAACCATTTTTCTAATAAATTTATATCTTCTTCAGACTTTATTTGAATTGGTACTTGATGGGATCTAAATGTTCCTTCTACTCTTTTACCATTTATTTCTTTTGGTCCTGTCCAACCTTTTGGTGTTGTTACAACTATTATCGGTAGTTTTCCACCTTTTTTCTTATATTTTTCTATATCTTTTAATGCTTTGTCTAAGGCATTAGCCATATCTTTATGTACTTTTATTTCGTCATGTCCTTCTACAAAATATACATAATATCCTAAACCTTCAAAGTATTTTTTTATCTCTTCTTCAGTCATTTTACCAAATATTGTAGGGTTAGATATTTTATAACCATTTCTGTGTAATATCGGTAAAACTACACCGTCTTTTTTATAATTTAAGAATTTATTAAAGTTCCAAGATGTTGCGAGAGGTCCAGTTTCTGCTTCTCCATCTCCTACTACGCAGGACGCAATTAAATCTTTATTATCAAGGACTGCTCCTGCTGCATGAGATAAGCTATAACCTAGTTCTCCACCTTCATGAATTGAACCTGGTACGGCTGGTGCTACATGAGATGATACTCCTCCTGGAAATGAAAATTGTTTGAAAAATTTTTGCATCCCCTTTTCATCTCTTGTTATATCTTTATAAAATCTTGTATATGTTCCTTCTAAATATAAATTAGATAATATTGCTTGTCCTGCATGACCTGGTCCTGCAATATATATCATTTTTAATTTATTTTTTATAATCAATCTATTTAGATGCATATAGATAAAATTCTGCCCAGGTGCACTTCCCCAATGTCCTACAACATTCTTTTTTATATCTTTTATATCTAATTTTCTCCTTAATAGTGGATTATCTAATAAATATAATTGCCCTACTGACAAATAATTTAATGCCTGAAAATATTCATTTAATAATTTTGCTTCCTTTGTACTTATCATATCAATCCCTCTATTCTTACTATATTAGTATATACTAAAATAAATATTTTTACTAGTTGTAAATGATAGATAATTATAAAACTAATATTAATTATAATAATATTGAAAATATATGAGTATGATGTTAGAATAGTGAGTTATTCATGGGAGGAGTTATGAAAACAAATATACACGTTAGGTTTGATAATAAATTAAAGAAAATTAAGGTAGATGCTTTAAATCTTCACGATAATATGGATTTGGATATTTTTATTAGAATAAATAATAATATTAGTATAGATGAAATTTGTGCCCATATTTTTGATGCAATAGATAGAGACGTTAATGAAGATATTTTGAAGAATATTGTTATGAATTCTATAGAAAAACGCCGTTTTGATTCTCTATTTTTAGAAGCCAATAATGAGGATGCTTCCGAATATATTAAGGCAAATAAAAAAATAATTTCAAATGAATATTCAAGTACTAAAATAATAATAGATAATAAATATAATTTTTTTGATTTAAATTTAAAGAATGAACTTTCTACACTTTTTTCTAAATATAGTAACGTGTTTATTAAAATACCTGAAAATGTTGAAATTGTTCAAATAGATGATATGATTACTACACTTAATTTTATAGGTGGAATTATAAATAAAATTAAAAAGATGAATCTTTCTCCACTTGAGCAAATTATGTTTGTTTATGACTTTGTTAGAGATAGAGAATACAAAATGCCTAAAAGTGTTAATTTATATTATCAGAGTTATGATGTAAACCAAACTATACTTAGTGATAGAATAATTTGCTTAGGATTCGCTAATTTATTTAATGCATTTTTATATAATTTAAATTTCAAGTCTATGGTAGATATGTTAGATGTTACAGACAAAAGTAAAAAATATGGTCACGCTAGAAATTTAGTATATATTGAAGATGATAAATATGATGTGCAAGGTTTATATTTTTTCGATCCTACTTGGGATTCTAAGAAACCTGATGACTTTTTCTTATTTAGATATAAATACTTCTGTATAACACCAGATGAAATGATTAAATCTAATAAGGATAATAGCTTTAAATCAATATTTTTCCCTACTTTAAAATCTAATTTAAGTAATGACTTTTTAATGAGTTATTCAAAGACTTTAAATGATGATGATACTAACGTTTTATGTTCTAACGATATATTTACTACAATAAGTTATATTGAAAACTTACTTAACTGCAAAGAAAAGAAATTTGATGTTAATTTGATAGATTCAAGACTTGATATCAAAGAGATTTATGAAAAATTAAAAGATTATGATTTAATTTCTAGTAAAAAATTAACTGCTAACACATTATTAGAAGTTCTATGTAATGTTAGAAATTGGGAGAATTTTTATGATGAAAATAAATTTTCTTTTGATGCCGATACTCTTTACTCTATTATGAAAAATAGTGATTGGCATTTTGAGTTTTCTCCTTTAGAACAATTTGGATATGACTTTTTAAAAACTTTACCTACTAATGAGGAAATTGCTGAAAACGATTATAAAAAGTTAATAGTATTTTTAAATGATAGAGAAATAGTAGAAAAGCCAAAACTAATTGTTGAATACAAAGAGGTTGTTAATGATCCTTCTATAAAAACTAAAAAGAAAAAGAAAAAGGAAAAGAAGAATTCTAAATAGAATTCTTCTTTATTTTGATATGATATCTACTATTAATTTTGTTATTTCTACTGGATTTTCTACAGGTAGTCCTGCGATTGTTCTTGCTTCACTATAAATAATTTTTGTATATTTATCAAATAATTCTTTATCTTCTTTATAGAGTTTTATTAATTTAGATGAGATAGGATGATTCTTATTTATTTCTAGTTGCATTTCTGCTTTTAAATATGAACCATTTGGCATTGCAGCAAATACTTTTTGCATTTCTATAGATATGTCTCCTTTTGTTGTAATACATACAGGAGAGTCATTTAATCTAGTTGTAAAGACTACATCAGATACATCTTTTAATACTTCTTTCATATGTTCTAACATATCTTTTTCTTTTGTGTTAATTTCTTCTAATTCTTTCTTTTCTTCTTCACTAATTATATCTAAATCAGCTTTTTCTATATTTTGGAATTTTTTGCCATCATAGTCTTGTAATGCAGTTATTGCAAATTCATCTACATAATCTGTTAGATATAAAACATCATATTCTAATTTAGATATTTTTTCTAATTGTGGTAAAGTTGAAATCTTATCATAATTTTGACCTATAGCATAATAAATTGTTGATTGATTTTCTTTCATATTATCAACATATTCTTTTAATGTTATTAATTTTTTATTATTCTTTGAATAAAACATTACTAAGTCTTTTAATTTATCTTTATCTTGCCCATAGTTATTATAAATTCCATACTTTAATCCTACACCGAAATTTTTAAATATTTCTTCATATTTTGTTCTATCATTAGTTAGAATATTTTCTAATTCTTTTCTAATTTTTGACTCTATACTCTTTTCTATTGTTCTTAAGGAAGATGATGATTGTAGAGTTTCACGAGAGATATTAAGTGGTAAATCTTCACAATCTACTACTCCTTTTACAAAACTAAAATAATCTGGAACTAGGTCTTCACATTTATCCATTATTAATACGCCATTAGTATATAGTGATAGACCTTTCTTATATTCATCACTATAGTAGTTGTATGGAGCATGAGATGGTATAAATAGAAGAGATTTATATGATATTAGTCCTTCTACAGATGATGATATAGTTACACTTGGTTTGTCTAAATCACCAAATTTATTCATATAAAAATTATCGTATTCTGCTTGATCAGTAGTCTTTTTATCTTTTTTCCATAAAGGTACCATAGAGTTAAGTATTTCTAATTCTTTATGATCTTCATATTCATGTTTTTCTTCATCTTTAAGTGTATGATGAGTTACAAGCATTTCTATAGGAAATTCTATGTAATCCGAATACTTTTTAACTAAATTTTTTATCTCATATTCATTTAAATATTTATCATAAGCAAATTCAGAATCGTTATCTTTTAAATATAAAGTTATTCTAGTACCTCTATCTTCTTTAGTTGCTTTTTCTATTTCGTATCCATCTTTTCCATTACTCTTCCAAGTATATGAATCTTCATTATCTTTTTTACTAGTTACTTCTACTTCTTTAGCAACCATAAAACTTGAATAAAAACCTACACCAAATTGTCCTATTACCATAGATTTATCTTTAGCATCTAATAACTCTTTAAAATCACTTGTGCCACTTTTAGCTATAGTACCAAGATTATTTATTAAGTCATCTTTACTCATACCTATACCATTATCTTTAATAGTTATAGTTCTTTTTTCTTCATCAAATGATATTTCTATTTTTAGATCTTTTCTATTTACTTTTATGTCTTTTGAAGTTAGAGAAATATAATATAGTTTATCTAGGGCATCTGATGCATTTGATATTAATTCTCTTAGAAATATATCTTTGTTGGTATATATACTATTTATCATTAAATCTAATATTTTTTTAGATTCTGTTTTAAATTCTTTTTTCATATTTTCACCTCATATATTTTATACTACTTATTTTAGCAGTTGTCAATATCGAGTGCTAAAAAAGTTGATAAAAAAACAGACTAACCTTTGTTAGCTTGTTTTGCATGTAATGAAACATTATATTGAATTGTTTGGGCAGATGATGAGTTACCAGTAACATATACTTTATAAGAATCTGTTTTCTTTGTTTTAGGCAATGTTCCTGTTATAACTTTAATTGAAGATGGGGTATCACTTTGTTCTGTCCCACCTATTTTTTTCCAAGAATATTTACCAATTGTGTTATTGTTATTTTTGATTGTTACTGTGTAATCTACATCTGTATCAGTTAATTTTTCTACTCCGGCAACATTTTTAAAGTTTTTCACATTAACAATAAAGTATGCTTTATTATCCTCTTTATATGTATCTTTTGAATCTGTTTCTATATGAGCAATTAGTGTTCCAAATTGTGTACCTATTGCTCCAGTTGTTCTACTAATATATCTAGAATATGTTACAGGAATTATAGTTAGTATTAAAAGAAAAAGCACTATAATTAATTTTATTTTTAATTTAGTTTTCATTTTTATCCCCCTCTATACTTTTTGTCTTGCTGTAACAAGTGCTCCCATAAGAAAATTTTTATCTTGATAATTATTTTCATTATCATCTGTAAAGTTCCATTTCCAGTATATCGTACTAACTTTTTCTTCACTAAACTCCGCCATAAGTGCTGTTTTATATTCTGGTGTAAACGTAGAAGTGCCGTCAATATATTTTTGATACTCTGCATTTTCAATCACATTGTGATATGGTACAGTGCAATTAGCATCTTTGTAAAACTTCAAATTTGGTGGTACCGAATTTTGTAATGATCCTGCTGGTAATGGTGTAAGAATTACAGCGTATTCAGCATTTACTTCTGTTCCCGAAAAATCTATATTAATTTGTATCTTTCCTTTTGTTCCAGGCACTACTTTAGTCATAGAATAGTTATTAGCAATAATTGTATCTTTCAAATTTATTTCAAAAGGGAGTGATATTGTATTATGACTACTATAAATTTCGCTATTATTAATTTTCATAGCAACTTTCCATTTTGCTATATTGACAGAAGTGCTACTTTTTCCATCTGATGTATATTTGGCAAAAGATATTAAATAAACGGGAGATACAACTAAAAGAATAAGTATAATCGTACATATTGACACTACTAAAATGTTTTTTCTTCTAGTTCTGTCAGTATATATCTCAGACGATAGTTTTTCCTGTTCTTTCATAGTTAAATTAAAGTCTTGTGATAATAATTTGTCAGTAAATTTTTCTTTATTAACTATTCTTTTCATCTTTTACCTCTCTTATATTTTTTCTTCTCCATAGAAGTGTATCTTTATCATGTAGCTTGCATTAGGATTTATACCTATGCTTGTATCTTTATTTGGTGTTTCTTCTATCCATTTCCAGATTAATTCTATTCTGTCTGTACTATTTGGATTAATTTCTAGATTTTGTAAACTAATATTTGTTATACTTTCCCAGTTTGAATAAACATATACATTATTTACTTTTACTTTATATTTCATATTAATATTATATAAATTTAGTTCTTGAAAATTAAACTTATAAATCATCTTAACAGTTTGTTTATTTTTTACTTCAAATATATATGAATTTGATGATTCTGGGGCAATAATATTTCTACCATTATAGTATGGATTTGAAAATACATCTAAAACTGAATCTTTTTTCCATATCAACTTAGAATCCTCTACGTAAAGTTCTTTTTCAGGCTTTGGTGTGGGTGTTGGCTTCGGAGTTGGTGTAGGCGTTGGTTTGGAAGTTGGTGTTGGAGTAGGTTGTGGTTTATATGTTGGCTTTGGGCTTGGCTTTATTGTTGGCTTTGGCTTTGGTAGATTTGGTTTATTATTGCCTGCTCCTTCATTAGATTTATTATTATTATTATTGTTATTATTATTATTTATATTCTTTTCTTCTTCTTCTTTTTGCTTTTTTAACTTTTCCTCTAATTCTTTTGCTTTTTTATCTGCTTCTTTTTTCTTTTGCTCTCTTATAAAATCATTTTTAGCTTTACCCCAAAAATCATATTTACTTTTACCTGAATTGTCTTTATTTTTATCACCTATTATAAATATATTTACATAACCTGTTTCTTTTTTAGTTATATCTCTAGTATATCCCCACAATAATAGTGATATTAAAAAGAATATTAGTATCAATATGATAATTAAAATTCTAATTTTTCTTTTGCTTCTTTTTTTAATTTCAGCAAGTTTATCCTTTTTTTTCATAATATTCTCCTTATTAGCGCTCTAAAAGAATAAGCGTTTAACTTATTCTTTTAGAAAGTTAATACTTTCTAAACTGTCTTTATGCTACTTTTTGAGTTGCAGTAACCTTTAATGGGATAGTAGCTGTTAATGATGTAGAAGTTCCGTTTGCAGTATCTGCAGCATTATTTGCTTCATTATTTTCCCAAACTATTTCTACTTCAATTGTTTTCTTTTTGTTTGAAGCATCTTTATCAATAGTTCCTTCTACTGCTGCACCATTTTTTAATTTTATTTTAGCATTAGCTGGTGTTACTGTTATACTACCAGATATTTCAATTTTATAATCAACTGATACTTCTGTTCCTGTTGCATCTAATTCTACAGGTATTTTAGCTGTTACTCCTGGAGCAATTTTATTTGCTGCTACATTTGCATTTGGTACAAAATTAACTTCTGTCAAAGTAATAGTTTGATTTGCAGTTGTTATTGGTGTTCCACCAACTTTAATTGACCATTTAGCAATTTGTGCTGATGCATTTCCTGTTGCTTCAGATGTGTATCTAGAATAAGTTAATGCTATTACTCCAGTAGTTACTGCTATTAATAGTAATAGTGCAACTATTGTTACTTTTTTATTATTCTTCATACTTTTCCTTTCTATTTATTAAGCTATTTTTTGTTTAGCTGTTACGGAAACTGGTATTGTTACTGATAATGTTGTTGCAGTTCCATTAGCTGTATCTGCAGCATTAGCAGATGTGCTGTTACCATCTACCCATTTTAATGGGATATTTATAGTATCAACTCTTCCTGTTCTATCGTGTGCAATAGTTCCAGTCTTAGTCCAAGTGTTTCCACTCTTAGTCCATCCATCTTTTTCTTCGATTACGATATTTGCATTAGCTGGTGTTACTGTCAATGCAGATACTGTAATAGTATACTCCATTGTAACTTCAGCTCCTGTTGCATCAATTTTAACTGGAATTGTTGCTGTTACTCCTGGTGCAATAAGATTGTCTTTTACATAAGTATTGTTTGCGAAGTTACCAGCTGTTAATGTAAATGTGTTATTAGCAGTAATATCAGTTGTATTTACTTTAACTTTCCATGCTGCTATTGTAACTCCTACTGATCCTGTTGCTCCTGATGTATATCTTGAATATGTGAAAGCAATAACTCCAGAAGTTACTACTAGTAGTAATACTAGTGCAGTTATGCTCATAATCTTCTTACTATTCTTTGTCATTTCTTTCACCTCCTCTACTTTTAAATATTTTATCTATATTCACACTTTTCTCTGTGAGAATACCATTATTTAATTCTAGTTCTTCCTTAGAAAATATTATCTTTATTAGATAAGTTCCTAATATAAGTGATATTATCACTAGAACTATTACAAACAATCCTGTCGTTGTTGATAAGAAAAGTAAAATACTTCCTAACTTAGGAATTATTTTAATTACTATTCCTTCAATTGACGATTCTTCTACTGGAGATATATCATTTGCAATGTTATTATCTCCTTTTGTTATATAAGTTTTTTTACCATTTTTTATTTTTACTTCCACTATTCTATGAGTTACTATTACGTTTTCATCATTTTTAAAACTTAATATATCTTGTTCTTTTACATCTTTTGTTGATTTAACTATCAGGAAATCTCCTTTTTTTATGCTTGGTGCCATAGATTCTGACATATCTATAAAAAACTTATATCCAAATAAAGAAGGAGTTTTGGTCTTTGAAGAATTATTTCTAAATATAAAATATATATTAGAAGCAAATAAAAGAACTAATACTGTAACTATTATGTAAAACCCAATATCATTTGTCTTCTTATTACTTGTTTTCATATTCCCCTACCTTATTTTATTTAATTGTATCTAATTATCGAATTTTATTCAAGGATTATTATTTATAATTATGTAAATAAAAATGAAGACTTTTTGTCTCCACTTTATATTGATATATCTCTACAAGCATTTATTGCTGCGATAGTTCCATCAGCTACTGCTGTTGTTAGTTGTCTTACTTCTTTTTTTACTATGTCTCCTGCAGCATAAATGTATTTTTGACTTGTTTTATTTTTTTTATCAGTGATTATGTATCCGTACTCATCTAGTTCTAATATATTTCGTAGAATTTCAGTAGATGGTGATTGCCCTACTGCAATGAATATTCCATTTACATCTAGTAGCTTTTTATTATTATTTTTATCTTCTACTTCTATTTGTTCTAGAGGCTTTCCTATTAGTTTAGTAGGTATACTATTTAATACTAATTCAATATTTTCTTTTGTTTTTATTTTTGAAAGAGTATTTTCATCTCCTCTAAACGTGTCTCTTCTATGTATTAAATATACTTTGTTTACATATTCACTTAAGAACAGTGCATCTTCTAATGCAGTATTTCCTCCACCTACTACGGCAACATTTTTATGTTTGAAAAATGCGCCATCACATGTTGCACAATATGATACTCCGCTTCCTATTAAATCTTGTTCATTTTCTAGTCCTAGTTTTCTTTTTTCTAATCCCATTGCTATTATTAAAGCTTTATATGTATATGATTCTTTATTTGTTCTTATGGATTTATTTGACGAATCTATTTCTAATACTTCTTCTTGCTTATATTCCATACCAAGTTCTTTCGCTTGGTTATAAATATTTAGTGATAGTTCATATCCTGATATATGGTTTGTTCCAGGATAATTTTCTATATCTTGAGCATTAATTATTTGTCCTCCAAAAGAGTTTTTTTCTAATACTAGAACTTTTTTACCTTGTCTTAGTGCATATATTGCTGATGTTAAACCAGCTACTCCTGCTCCTAAAATTATAATGTCATACATTACTTAATCATTCCTTCTAGTTGTTCTTTAGATACTAATCCTACAGATTTATTATAAATTTGACCTTTATCAAATACTATAACTGTTGGTATTGACATGATTCCATATTCCATAGCAAGACTTTCTTCATCATCTACATTAACTTTTACTACTTTGTAGTCTTTTGCTAATTCATCCATTACTGGTCCTAACATTCTACAAGGCCCACACCAACTAGCCCAAAAGTCTACAAATACTCTCTCATTTGATTCTAATACTTCCTTTTTAAAATTTTCTTTTGTTCCTGTTACTAACATATTAATCCTCCTTTAAATTATCTAATATTTTAGTTATTACTTTTTTTAATACAATATATTCTTCGTTACTTATATTAATATATTTACACATATTATCATGTACTTTGATAGCGTCATTTTCTAAATCTTTTCCTGCTTTAGTAAGTGATATCTTTAAGTTTCTAGCATCATTTTCTTCATGTTCTCTTATTATGTATCCTTTTTTCTCTAATTTCTTTAATAAAGGTGTCAATGTTCCTGAATCAAGAAATAATTTTTCTCCTAAGTCTTTGACATTAGTTTCACTATTTTCCCATAGGTACATCATTGTAATATACTGAGTATATGTCAAATCTATTTTATCTAATAATGGTTTATATTTCCTTATTATTTCTTTTGATACTATATAAAATGGAAAACATAACTGATCTTTTAATTTAAGTTTACTCATTTAGTAATCTTTCTATATCTATTTCTATTTCTTTAGGAGTAGTTTTTGGTTCATATCTTCCAACTACTTCTCCTTTTTTATTCACTAGAAATTTAGTAAAATTCCACTTTATTCTAACTGATCTTTCTTTATTTATATAATTATTTTTTAGATAAGTATATAGTTCAGTAGCATTTTTACCATTTACATCTATTTTATGATACCTTTTAAATTTAGTATTATATTTTAGAGAACAAATTTTATTTATTTCTTCATCTGTTTCTGGCGCTTGCATAAAAAATTGGTTACAAGGAAAATCTAATATTTCAAATCCTCTATCATTGTATTTTTCATATAATTCTTCTAGTTCAGTGTATTGTTTAGTAAATCCACATTTTGTTGCGGTATTAACTATTAAGAGAACTTTACCTTTATATTTTTCTAGTTTTTCTTTAGTGCCATCTTGGTTTTCTACCTCTATATTATATATCATAACTCCTCCAATAAATTGTATACAATCTAATTATAACATATTTTTATTCTTATACAATAAAAATCTGCTTTTTAGCAGATTATATATTTTTATTTACATATCTTTTGTATAGTGATTTTAAATTTTTCCCAGTTATGACTTCATTTATTCCTTTTCTAGATACTTCTTCAAATACTTTTGTGAGCATTAAATCTATTTTAGAATTTATAGTAATCCTTTCACGTTTCTTTAACCAATATGATAATTGATAATCTTTTGTCCATTTTTCTTTTTGATATGTAATAGATGCTGCTAGCATATCACATATCATTTCAGCAACATATTTATATGGTATTTCAGGTTGCTGTTTTAGTGATTCATCTAACCAGTATTCATAGTGATGTTTATTTCTATTTTTATGATGAAGACTTGCTTTAGAATAGCCTTCTACTTTTATGCATTCTACTGTTGGAGATATTTCTCCATTTGTATAGTATTTTACTCCTTCAATAAATTCTATTGGATGATATTTTGATAAATCATGAAGTAGCCCTCTTAGTGGAATTCCTGCTCGTACTGATAATTTAAATACTATCCATCTATGTTTATTTATAGTATGTAGATGTCCGAAAAATTTCTTAATTGTTATATTATATTTTTTCTGCATATTATCACCATATAAATTATAACAAAAATTGTCGATATAGTCTTGCGTTTTTTTTATTTTTATAATAAAATAAAGTAGTCAAGTTTTATATGGCGTTCTTGGTGAAGTGGTTAACACGCCAGTTTGTGGCACTGGTATGCAAGGGTTCGATTCCCTTAGGGCGCCCCAATTATGAAAATCGTCGAAATTTTTCGACTTAACGATAGACTCAATTGCAAAATTGAGTTTTTTTGTGTTTAAGAAAGGAATGAGAAGATTATGATTAATGAAATCAGACAAGAAATCAATTTAAGCTCCGATTTAGAGAAAAAATAAATTGGGCAGTGAAATATGCATTTATTAAGGTAAAGGTGCAGAAGAAGGCTTTAATTAGGCTAGAGCCTACTAATATGCCTTATCTAGAACCACACAAGATAGAAATTAACAATATTATTTTTTTCCTCAATGGCAAAGATTGTTTCTTTGTTAATTTTTATGAGAAACAATTCCCCTTTTCAGAATTAAGTTCTCAATTAAAACTTGCTTTTATGAGTTAATACTATTAACTTTTTTGTGAAATGGTTATTATAAATAACCAATGAAATAGGTATTTTCTAGGAATGGAGGTACATATATAAAAAACGAAAAAAGAAAATTTATAATAATATGAAACAAATGAGAGTTAGAAGTATTTTACTCGTAGAATGCTTTGGGCAGGTCTATCTCGTTATGATGAATGGAATGATGCAATTATAGAAAACTTACATAGAAAAGCCCAAAAGAAAAATAAATCTGATAAAGAAAGATAAAATAAAAATAGATTAGCATATTGCTAGTCTATTTTTTAAATACAAATTCTCTGTGGTATAAAAGATAATCTTCTCTTCCTTCAGTTGGGAGAGTTCTGATTTTCTTTCCATTGAATATATCTAATCTTTTTTGATTCATTGGGGACAACCAAGGTGAAACTATCATAGTTCCATCATCTTCAAATGATATGAAACCTCTATCAAATAATTTATCGTATGTTGGTGTAAACATAAACCCATTCTTTGGATCTATCTTTTCTTCATTATTTGATTTTACCCAAGGCTTTATGTGAGAAGCTATTAATAATCTCTCATCATTAACCATTGTAATTGGACAATATGGACATTCTTCCAATAATTTTTCTCTATATTTTCCTTGTCCAATTCTAGATTTAATGATAGATTCTCTTTCTACTGTTGTTATATTTTTATCTTTCTCAATACTAATTACTTCTTCTTCTTCCTTTAGTGAATCTATATTATATTCAATAAATGGCCTAAAATAATACAAATATTCTCCCTTTGAATCTTTTAGTTTTAAAATTGATACATAAGATATGTTAGGCAAAGATATTTCTCTTATCAAGTCATATGCTCCATCCCTGGAATTTATATAAATTCTAGGCGGATTAACATCAACTCTATATATTTCAAAATATAAATATTTATTTTCTAACCTTGATACTTTAGTGTTATGATCTACGAATATCTCAGGCATTCTTTCTTTATTTCTATACTCTTGATCAGGATTTAAATATTCATTTTCACAGTCTAATAAATACTTTTGTAAGTCTTCCTTTTTCATGACACATTTTAAGTTGCCATCAAAATTATTGAAAAAATCTATAGTTGATTCATCAGTTGTTTGGCCAACATATAGTTTTGCTTCTCCATGTCCACTTCCAATTTTATTTGAATCTTTAACAAAGCAATCAGGTATTGTAATTGTTTCTTTTGCATCTATTATTTCATATTCTTTACCATTTAATTTAAAATTATTCATTAGTATCCTCCCCAAACATTGACATATCTAATTGTTTCAAAATTTCGATAAAGTTATTTGAAACAATACTGTTTCCTGCTTGCTTATACATTTGTGTATCACTAACTACTATTTTAAATCTGTCATCAAATCCCATTAATCTTAAACATTCTCTTGGTGTAAGTTTTCTAATTTTATTTCCTTTAGAAATATAGTTATCAACACCAGCTCTGTGCATTTTACCCATTGTTGATAAAAGTGGTCTTGCAACATCTAAATCAATTTCAGGTTTTGAATAAAAGTTTTTTGTTCCTGATTTCATTACATAGTCGGTTACTTTATCTGAAAGGAAATACTTTGAATCTACTTCATTTGGTCCTTCACAAATAAAATCGCCATGCCAATTGAATTGTTGATTTGCTTTTTCACATAAAGCAATATCTCCATTAATTTGAGTATATCTCTTTTGAAGATTCTTTTTATCAGTTACAAAAGCAATTCCTTTATCATTTAAATAATATTTTGATTCGGGATTATCTTCTAATAAATCCTTCATAGTTATTAATAGAGGTACTGGTATTGGAAATTTAAATTTAATAGATTTATCTTTAAATCCAACTACAAATAATCTTTCTCTATTTTGTGGAATACCATAATCTTTTGAATTCATAATTTGTTTTGATATTTTATAACCTAATTTTTTGAATTCTCCCTCAACAATATCCCATGTTTTGCCACCATCATGATTTAATAATCCTTTAACATTTTCATAGATAAACATTTTAGGTTGGATTTCATTAACTAATCTGCAAAACTGAAAAATTAACAATCCTCTGTCATCTTCTAAACCTTTTCTTTTTCCTACCATTGAGAATGATTGACAAGGACTTCCTCCCACGAATAAATCAACTTGATCTCTATAATCAGTTCCATCTAGAAGTTTTATATCTAAATGAAAATCATCTTCATTAATATCATAGTTCGCTAGATAACTCTTCTTAACATAATTCTGTTTTGTGCTTTGTGAAGCATATAATTCATCAACATATTTCTTTTTTTCAACTTTAGACTTCATTTTTTTTATTCTTGCTAATTCTTTTTTTTCATCGTATTCTACAGGAATATCTCCGTTGTCACATGCAAAAATAATTTTATGAGGAATTTCTAGTCTGTCTAAAGCATGTTCAATAGAACCTATGCCACTAAAAACTGTTGCAACTCTAATCATATTTTAACCTCCTGTACATTTATTTGCATATTTATTATAACATACGAATTTTTATTTGTCTGGTATAAATCAATACTATTTTATTTCTTTTTCTTTTTTAAACTGCTCTCAATTTTACCTATTACTGCACTTAACTGTGAACTTTGTTTAGCTTTCTCTTCTTCTGTATATTCATATTCAAGTTGCATATCAATAATTGCTTTTAGATAAGAATAATAATCTTTGCTTTCATCTTCATCTAATTCGTGAATACTAACACTGAGTATGCTATATAAATTTTTTAATAGTTTATTTATTCTAGGATCAAAATATTGTTTTACAGAATCTATTTTAGTTTTCATTCTGTCATCACTTAATTTTATATTATATTCATCAACATACCAATTAATTAATTTTTCAAAAATCCTTCTTAAATAAGCATGCGCCCCAACATGAAAATGATCTGCGTTAGATAAATCTGCTTTTTTGTAATCTTCATAAGCATTTATTCTATCTAGTTGTTTCTTATATTTGTCAAAATCAAATCCTTTAACAGTAAGCATTGAAGGATTTTGACCAACTTTACGAACTGTAAATTCTCCATTATTAAATTCTACTGATATAAACATCAAATAAACATGACTAGAATCATTTTTACATGTGAAAGAGTATTCAATATATCCTATTTGATTTTCATAAAATTCATCCTTACTACATGGAAGTATAAGGCCAAAAATTGAACCACTTTTTATATCTAGTCTTACAGCTCGGTTAGAGTCTTTTGAAAGTGGCATATTTAAAGAAGCATTAAAATTATCTCGATAAAAATTGATATATCTTTTATTTGCCTCAAAAGGAAATTCTTTTTTACACTTGTGGCAAAAAGTCACAATTTTATCCTGTCCACATCCTATATAATTCTTAAAGTTTGAAAACTCTCGTTTATCTAATTCATAAACTTCTCCTTTTAGCTTGAAAACTTTAAAAACTTCCTTGGAATATAAACTATTATTATTAAACATATTATTTAGATTACACATTATCTTTTCCTCCAAACAAAAAAATCATTCTATTGAATGATACAAAATCTATTATTAGTATAACATAAGTTTAAGAAAATGTAATTGATTTTGCCAAAATGATGTGATATTTATTTAGCAATAGAGAAAATCAATTCGTAGATTTGGCTGATTTTTCGTAAACACGTTAAATCGAGACCTCATTTTGATATTAACTAGGATTTCCTAGTTTTTTTATTATTAAAAGGCACATATGTGCCTTTTATTTTTAATCATAATGTTTATTATAATTTGCTTTAAGTTTTTCTATATTTTTTCTTGATGTATATATTTTAACATCATATATGTTTCTATCTATATTTATTACTCTTTTATTATTTAGGTTTTCTATTACTTTTAACATTGCTTTTCTAGTACTTGGGAAATAACTGTAAAAATATATGCCATCAGGTTCACTATAATAATATGTTAATTCTAGTAAATTGTTTATTTTGTATTCAACTAATATATCGTCTGTTTCTTTTTCTATGTACTCTATGTTATTTGTATTTTGTGTGATGTACATATTTTCTTGCATATTTAATTTCATCGTTCTAGTTACTAGAAGATCATTATCTTTTGTTTTGTAGACATAGTCGAACTTTAATGCTCCAGATATTATAAAACCTATTCCTATACCAAATACTATTATAGATATTAATATTGTATAAACTATTTTTTTCTTTTCGTTTTTTCTATCAAATATAAAGTTTATTAACATTAGTATTATTGTAGCAATTATTATACTTGCAGATAACGATGATAGTAATAATCCTAAAAAGAAGATTCCTGTTTTAAATAGAGAAAATGATAGTACTAAAAATACTAGAGATATTACTAATATAATGCAAGATATAAATATTATTAGTAGTGTTATAAATTTTATTCCTAAAATTATAATCTTAAATAATGGACTGATAAAATTATATTCAGAATCTTTTAAATCTCTTATTATTATTTGTTTTTCTTTTTCAGATACTATTTCTTTTTCTTGTGGTTTTTCTTCTTTATTTGTCTTTCTATAATAATTTAAATATCTTTCTTTGAATATATAAGTAGTAATTACAACTATTATTATAGTTACTAGTAAATTATAAATTAATTTTATTATTCCTAAAATTATTTCAGCTGCAGAATCAGGTAAGTAATTTAAAATTGATATTAATGAAGTTTGTAATATACCAGCAAATATTATCGCTATTAAAAAAAGTGTAACTATTATAAAAAATTCTTCAATAATGCATTTTATTTTACTACCAAGTGTCATTCTTGCAAACATATTAACTGAGTCTGTTACATATTTTAGAAAAGAATCTATTGTATTTTTTATATTTTTTTTAGATATTTCTTCCCCTTTTGCCTCTCTTATATCTTTATTAAGTAAAGAGTCTATGTTTAAATCAAACTTTTTACACAACTGTAATATTTTATCCATTTCTGGGTATGATGTTCCAGACTCCCACTTAGATATTGCTTGTCTTGATACCCCTAGTTCTTCTGCCAATTGTTCTTGTGACAGATTATTATCCTTTCTAATCTTTTTCAAATTATTTGCTAAATTATTGTTCATAATTCCTCCTTTCTGAGATAATTTTATATTTTCTACCAGTTGCTTCCTACCAATTTTAGGTTGTTTTTTGTATATTTTTGGTTGCATATACAATTTTATCACATATTAGACAAATTATTTTATAATTTATTAAAAGGTGGATACCATCCACCTTCTATATTTTATTTTTTATTTTAACTACTATTTTTTCTTCTAAATTAAAAGTTTTTTTATTTAAATATTTTTCCAAATAATTACACATTTTGTTTATTTCTTCTTTTGTAAGTTCTCTATAATAAGTTACTATTTTAGAGTTTTTCATAATATATTGAGATTCAAAAGAAATGTATTCTTCTTCTGTAAATATATCTATGAATCCAAGTGCTGTGTATGACTTTTTTGCTATAATATACTTTTCTTCTTTTAATTTATAATCAGATAAATTTCTTTTAAATTTATTATTTTTAATAATGTCTTCTACTTTTTCTATTTTACATATATATATTTTATTTTTCATAATATATCTCCTAACTACATTATAATGCAAAATAATTATTTTAGGTATTTATTATTTAGTTAGTTCTTCTAATTTAGCTTTTTCCTCTGATAGTTTTTGTCTATCCATTTCTACTATATTAGCAGGTGCTTTAGATACGTATGAAGGATTAGATAAAAGATTTTCACGACGAGAAATAGATTTCTTTAAATCTTCTATTTGTTTTTCTTTTTGAGCTATATCTTCTTCTGTTAATTTCTTTTCATAATAGATTATGCATTTTATATTTTGAGTCATTACCACATATTCTTTTATATTTTGTTTTTCTTCTATTATGTTTTCTTGTATTTTTAATAAATTAATTATTAAATCATTTAATCCTTTTTCAAAATATACAGAAGCTGTTTTTTCTATTTTATTTTCAGCTTTTATATTTCTATAGTTTTTAATAAATTCTATAGTTTCTTCTACTATGTTTTCTTCTTCTTCAAATATTTCTTTTTTATTATATTTTGGATATTCTGATATCATAATAGATTCTTTATCTTTTAGATTTAGCATCTTATATATTTCTTCTGTTACAAATGGCATAAATGGATGTAGCATCTTTAATATTCCGGTTAATACATATGAAAGTATACTCTTAGTTGTTGTATCAGATAAATATGCTTTAGACATTTCTATATAATAGTCACAGAAATTATTCCATGTAAATTCATATAATTCTGTGGCAGCTAAGTTTAATTCATATTTATCCATATGTTTAGTTATTGATTTTACTAATTTATTATATTTAGATAATATCCATTTGTCTTGTAGTTTTAGATTAGAAAAGTCTAATTCTTTTAAGTCTTCTATATTCATTAGAACGAAACGTGATGCATTCCATATTTTGTTAATATAGTTCCAAGTTGATGATATCTTTACTTCATCAAATCTTAAGTCTGTTCCTAGAGCTACATCAGTTGATAGATAGTAGCGAAGTGAGTCTGCCCCATATTTTTCAATCATGTCAAATGGGTCTACTCCATTACCAAGTGATTTTGATAATTTTCTTCCTTCTTTATCTCTTATTAATCCATGTATTATACAATCTTTAAACGGACGTTTTCCTAATAATTCTAGAGATTGGAATGTCATTCTATTTACCCAGAATGGGATGATATCATATCCAGTTACTAGTGCATCATTTGGAAAGAATTTAGATAGATCATTAGTGTTATCTGGCCAGCCTAGTGTAGCAAATGGCCATAAAGCAGATGAGAACCATGTATCTAATACATCTTCATCTTGTTTCCATCCTTCTTCTATTGGTGGATTAATTCCTACATATACTTCATCATCTTTATACCATGCAGGTATTTGGTGTCCCCACCATAATTGCCTTGATATACACCAATCATATGTAATTTCCATCCAGTGATTCATTGTTTTTTCATAACGAGTTGGTACAAAGTTAACTTTAGATGTTTTATCTTTTTGATTATCTAATACCGCATCTGCTAAAGGTCTCATTTTAACAAACCATTGTTTAGATAAGTATGGTTCTACCATTACACCTGTTCTTTCACTATGTCCTACAGAGTGATGCATCTTTTCTATTTGTAATAATAATCCTTCTTTTTCTAAATCTTTTAATAATTCTTTTCTACACTCTTCTCTAGTTAGCCCTTGATATTTATAAGCATTTTCATTCATAGTAGCATCTTCATTCATTACTACTATTCTTTCTAGATTATGTCTTAATCCTACTTCAAAATCGTTAGGATCATGAGCTGGAGTTATTTTAACACAACCTGTTCCAAATTCTGGATCAGCATGTTCATCTCCTACTATAGGTATTTTTTTGCCAACTATTGGTAGTATTACATTTTTTCCTATTAAATCTTTATATCTTTTATCTTCTGGATTTACCGCAACTGCTGTATCTCCAAATAGAGTTTCTGGTCTTGTAGTTGCTACATCTAAATAGTCTGATGTTCCTTCTATCATATATTTTAAATGATAAAATGCTCCTTCTACATCTTTATAAATTACCTCTTCATTTGATAATGCAGTTTTAGCTTCTGGGTCCCAGTTAATTATTTTTTCTCCTCTGTAAATTAATCCTTTATTATAATAATCAACAAATACTTTTTTAACTGCAGTACTTAGTCCATCATCTAGTGTAAACCTCTCTTTAGAATACGCTAAAGATAGTCCTAGTCCTCCCCACTGCTTTCTGATATTTTCGCTATATTCATTAGTCCAATTCCAGCATTCTTTTAAGAAATCTTCTCTTCCTAATTCATATTTTTTTATGCCTCTTTCTTTTAATCTCTTAACTACTTTAGCTTCTGTTGCAATAGCAGCATGGTCCATTCCTGGTAACCATAAAGTATTATAGCCTTGCATTCTCTTATATCTTATAATTATATCTTGTAAAGCAACGTCATATGCATGTCCTATATGAAGCTTACCTGTCACATTTGGTGGAGGTAAGACTATACAGTAAGATTCTTTATTACCGTTATTTGCTTCAAAGTATCCATTCTTCTTCCACTCTTCATATTTGTCTTTTTCAACACTTAAGTGATCATATTTTTTATCTATCATATTTCCTCCTAACAAAAAAACTACCCATCCTATAAGGACGAATAGTTCGTGGTACCACCTTAATTCGATTAGAATATCTAATCCTTAAAATGCTTAACGTGCATGACTCGTATCTGTCTATTTGCTTAACAAATATGCTCCTACGCTACCTTCAGTAATTATCTTGACTTTTTCCACCTACCAAAGTCTCTCTTAAAAGTATCATACTTACTCCTCGTATTCATCGCATCTACTAGTATTTTATAATATTTTTCTTTATTTTACAATAGGTTTATTCTTTAAATACTCATACACTTTATACATTCCTCTACCAAGTAATTTATCATCTAATGTATCAATACATTCATATGGATTTATATTATTTGCTTTTGTATATAATCTTTGAAATGAGTCTAATAATCTATCACAATAACCTACTTCTCTTAAGTATTCTAGATAATCATATAATTCTTCTTCTTTTAATCTATATATTTTTTCTTTTGCGATAAATTCTAATATCATCATGTTGTAGCAATATAAATCAGTATTATCATTTGGTATTACTATACCTTTTTCATTTTGATTATATTTTTTAGGTAGTTTTTCTAATTCTTTTGATACTGATACATAAAAACCTGGTTGTGGGTAACCTGTACCTAAATATGAACTATCTAAATCAATAAAATGTAGTCCTTCTTTATTTACTAAAATATTATATGGATGTAGATCTCCAAAATTAAAATTAATATTTCCAGAATGAGATTTTTCAAGTTTATGTATAAACAAGCCTATTTTTTTTAATAAATCTATTTTAGTCTTAGTTTGTACTTTCGGATTCTTTAATATTTCTCCTAAGTTTTCACCTTTAATATATGGAATTGTAAAACCAGATACTAGTCCATCAATAGATACTAATTCTTGTGGTATTACTAATTCTTTTATATTAATTTTTTCTTCATAATCTGATAATAAACTTACTGTATATAGTTTAGATGCTAGAGACTCTCTTTCCTTTATAAATAAAACTTTTAATAGTTTAGTATCAGACATTTCATATATTATAGATTCAGTATTAGGGATATCTTTAGATAGTTTTAATTCTTTATACTTTTTTAATTGTCTACTATTTATATGGATTGTTTTCATCTTTTCTCCTTGATAGTTTTCTATCTTTTGTAAGTACATATTTCTTGCCTATTTCTTTTACTGCTTCTTCTAAATATTCGTTTTTTATATCATTTCTTGGATTGTAGGCTTTATCTATTATTTCTTTTAATTTATCTTCTTGAGAAATATTCAATTCTTCTAGTAATTTATCTATTTTTTCAAATCTATTATTATCCATATTAATATCATTAATTAAATTATTAAAGGTTATTAATATATATAGTATTAGTAGTGATTTCTTATCTAATTCTTCAGTATATAATCCTAAATGATTGCAGTATTTTATAGTGGAAGAATGTCTTATATCTTTTTTTAAAATTTTAGATACGCTAGATGCTTTATTATCTCTTATTTGCATGCCATCATAATCTATAAATCTTAGGCCTTCTTCTGTTACTATTATGTTAGTTAAATTTAATAAATCTGGTACTATTATTCCTTCTTTGTGAAATTTCTTAATTATTTTTTCTATTTCTAAATATTCTTTATTTATTAAATCTAAATTTCTATATGGTGCTATAGCGATATCTAAGTAACTTTCTCCTTTAATATATTCCATTGTATATCCTGCGAAATTACCATTTATTAATACTATTTTTTTAGGCAGTACTAATTCTTTTAACTTTATAGTAGACGATGCTTGTATTTTTCTTTCTAGTATTCTTCTTCTATTTATTCCTTTTAAATAAGATGAGTTATATACTTTTACTACTTCTTTTTCGTCCAATAGAAAAACTTTCGAAATTGTCGATTTCTTTAGTATTTTTATTTTTTTAAAATTAATGTTAGTTAATTCTACTCTTTCCATGTCTACCCCTTATTTGGCACATATTATATCATATTTTTGTTATTTTGTCCATTTATACGTAGGTATGATGTTCTTTCTGATATTAAGTATTAAAAAAATAGGAATTTATTCCTATCTTGTTTAGATGATAATTTAGTTTTTTTCGTCTACTAACGCTTTTTCTATGATTAGTTTATTATCTAGTTTCTCGTTAGTTACTTTTTCTTCTTCTTCTATTTTTTCTATATTTTCCCATCCATCTATTATTTTACCAAATGCTGCATACTTTCCGTCTAGGAATGATGAGTCTTTTAATACTATAAAGAATTGAGTTGATGCAGAGTTTGGATCACTTGCTCGAGCCATACTAACTACTCCTTTAGTATGTTTTAGATTATTTTCTACACCGTTTTCTTTAAATTCACCTTTTATATATTCTTTTCCTCCACCATTTCCAGTTCCAGTTAAATCTCCACCTTGTATTACAAACCCTTTTACTAAACGGTGAAAATTATTACCATCATAGTATCCACTTTTAACTATTTTTATAAAATTATTTACTGCTATTGGGGCAGTATCTTTATATAATTCCATTACTATGGAACCGTATCCTTTTATTTTCATTGCTACTACTGGGTTTTTAGTTTTATATTTTAATTTAGCTGTATTTCTTGGTACATTATAATCTATTCCTAATAGGTTTTCTTTATCTTTGTCTTGAAATATTACTAATACTGCAATTATTAATATTATTATTGTTGATATTGTTATAATTTTTTTCATATATACTCCTTTACTTATACTAGTATAACATATTATGGTAATAGTTGATTATATTTGATAAAATATAATTGGTGATAATATGAAAAGAGAAGAATTAAATAAGGATATTCATCAAGAAATTTTAAATGAAGAGTTTGATAATAATAGTCGTAATATTTCTTGGTTAGTTACTAAAATTATTTTAATTATTCTTATTAGTTTTACTGCTTTATACTTATATATTGATAATATATCTAATAAGTTATTTTTAGTACAAGAAGCACGTGTTACTAATAGTTTAATACCGGATGATTTTAATGGATTTAAGATTGTTCAATTTAGTGATATACATTATGGTAATAATATTTTTTATGATGATTTAGTTAAAGTGATTAAGAAAATTAATAGTCTTAATCCTGATATAGTTGTATTTACTGGAGATTTAATTAGTCCTAAATATAAAATTAAATTAAAAGAGGAAAAGAAGTTAATTAAATTATTTAATACTATTAATAATAAATATGGTAAATATGCTGTTTTGGGAGATGAAGATACTTCTTCTAATATTTTAGATAATTCTTCTTTTAATATTTTAAAAAATCAGCATGACTTTATATATGTCAATGATAGTCATATTGCGATTAGTGGAATTAGTTCTACAGGTCTTGGAATAAATGATGCATATCAATATAATGAGAATTTATACAATATTGGTTTAGTTCATTATAGTGATTTGGCTGATGATATGAAGAAGTCTAATCTTATACTTAGTGGTAATTCTATGAATGGAATTATTAGATTACCTTATATTGGTGGTTTAATTAGAAAAGATGGTTCTAAGAAGTATGTTAATAAGTATTATGAGTTAGATAATAGTGTTTTATATGTTAATGGTGGTATTGGTACTACTAGTCCTGGAATTAGATTTTTAAATCATCCATATATTAGTTTATATAGACTTAGTAATGGTAAATAGACTTATATATTAATTAGTAATAAGAAGACTATAGTTTTACAGGGTTGTACTAGTAATCCTAAATATAAGAATTATAAAGATAAATATGTAGTTATTGCTTTTATAGAAAAAGAATCTAATTAGATTCTTTTTTCAATTCTTCTTTATATCTATTTATACTTTCTAGCGTTTCTTTTATCTTTTTCTCGTTACCATTATTTGTTGGTTCATAATAGATTTTACCTATTAATTCTTGTGGCATACATTCTAAATCTGTTATTCCGTATTTATAATCATGAGCATATTTATAGCCAGCTCCAACTCCATTTTCTTTATCAAATGATGTTACAGCATTTCTTAGATGCATTGGTACTTTTATATGATATGTTTTTTTAGCGTCGTCTGCTGCTTTTATATATGCTGTTTCTAGTCTATTAGATTTTGGAGATATTGCTAGATATATAGTGGCTTGGGAAAGTGCTGTATTTGCTTCTGGCATACCAAGTAATTCTAATGCATCTTTTGCAGCGACTGCTTGAGGAAGAGCATTTGGGTTTGCTAGTCCTATATCTTCTGATGCTATTCTTACTAGTCTTCTTACTACATACATTGGGTCTTCTCCAGCTTCTAACATTCTTGCTAGATAATAGATTGCTGCCTGAGGAGATGATGATCGAATTGATTTTTGAAATGCACTTATAAGATTATAATGTTCTTCTCCATTTTTATCATATATAAATGATTTTGTTTTTAATAATTCTTCTAATATTTTTATGTTTATTATTCTTTTACCATCTACTACTTTAGCTCCATTCACTATATTTTCTAGTGTATTTAATGCAGTTCTCGCATCTTCTTGAGAAGTTATTGCGATATAGTTAATTGATTCTTCATCTATTTCTACATTTAGACTTTCTATTATAGAATCTTTTAATGCTCTTTCTAATATTTTTTTTATATTATCTATGTTTAGTCCTTTTAATCTATATACTTTTACTCTAGATAATAAGGCAGTATTTACTTCGAATGATGGGTTTTCTGTTGTTGCTCCTAAAAGTATTATATCTCCATTTTCTATGTATGGTAAAAAAGTATCTTGCTGAAGTTTATTAAATCTATGAATTTCATCTACAAATAGGATTGTTTTTTTATTATTTAGTTTATTATATTTAGATTTTTCTATTGCTTCTTTTATATCTTTTATGCCAGAAGTTGTTGCGCTTAATTCTATAAATGCAGCATCTGTTTTTTCTGATATTATTTTAGCTAATGTAGTTTTTCCTACTCCTGGTGGACCATATAAAATCATAGAACTTATAAGATCATTTTCAATCATGTTTCTTAGTGGAGTGCCTTTACCTATTGTATCATCTTGACCTATAAAATCTTCTAATGTCTTTGGCCTCATTCTTTCAGCTAACGGCTTAAAATTATTTTCTACTGTATCAAATATATTCATATTCCCTCCTGATGAAAAAAGGGCTTTGCCCTATTTATCTTCGTAAATTGTTTTCCCTGTATATAGATAATATATTGTTCCTTTAGTAGTTTTATCTGCGATATATTTATTGTGCATTGTAATATTACCTTCAGTTGATGTTATTAATACTTTACCTGTTGATAAATCATATATTTCTTTACTACCATTTTCTAATAAAACAATTGCATAGAATTTATTATCTTTTTTATATAGTGCTATTTCTTTTGATTTTGGTATTATTAACTCTTTTCCTATTAAATTAATTAATCCATATTTTCCATCTTTTTTGACTACGTAATATTCTAGATTTGTACTAGACGAATATCCATAAGGAGTAATCTCTTCATAATCAGCTGATGCTTTTTCGCCATTTTTATTAATTAGATATTGTGTTTTTATTCCTTCTTCTTGTACTAATGCAGTAGATCCAGCATTAAAATCTTCTGCTTGAACAAATGATTTATCAAATAGTTTTTCTCCTTTAGAATTGTAAAATGATATTAAGTTTGTTTCATTATCTTTTAATGGATAAATGTTTTCAAATGTGTGTGTTAAAGCAAATACTTGAGTCTTCACAGGTAATTCTTTTACTAATTTTCCATCACTATAGAATTTAGTAGTTTCATAATCAGATACAATATAGTTATCTTTATCATAGAAATAAGTACCATTTACTAATTTTGTTGAAGCTTCTCCATTATCTTCTATTAGATAAGTATCTTCTGATATTTTACATGTATAACGATCTCTTAATAGATTTACGGCATCACATGTTGATGGTAGGTTTATTAATTTTTTATTATTATATAATTTAAATCTTTTTGATTCTTTTGTATCAGTAGTTTTACTAAATAAATAACTTTCGTTTTCAAACTTGCTATCAATTCTATATCTTCCTTCAAATTTAGCTATTTTTTTCTCTTCTACTAAATCATATGCATATGTTTCTTTTGAATTTATAGTTATAGTCATAACTTTTTCTATTCGATTAATTTCAGTTGAACCTTCCCCTGTATAACTTATTCTATCTAATACATTTCCTCTATAATTAACTACTATAATAGTTTTTCTCTCAATATCTTTTAATACTACTACATAGTTTGATTTATATACAACTATAGCATCTTTTAAACTATATATTAAAAATCCTCTTCCCGTTACAAGTTCTTCTTTATTATCTTTTGATACTATATAAAATGGTCCACATTGTTTGATTGTATCATACTCTTTATTACTAAGTGTTATTTTACCATATTCATTTATAACTACATCTTTATTATCTTTTTTAGTTAATGCATAACCACCAATGAACGATGATTTACGGCTGAATATAAAGTCACTTACTTTTTCTCCAGATGTTCTAAATAAGGCATATCCTTTGTCATTATTAATAAAGAAAGCTTCTGCATCTGTTGGAGTTTTTTTGATATTATTGTTAGTAATATCTATTCCTCCTTTTCCTTTACTACATGCTTTTCCAAATATTATTATTAATCCAATTATTAATATTATCGTTGCTAACTTTTTTTTACTATTATCATTCATATTCTGCTCCTTAAACATATTATAGTAAAATATTTATTTTATTACAATGGTGTTAGTTATTATTTAAAAGTATGATATAATTTTATTTGTCTAGGAGGATTTATGGAAAACAAAAAATTAAGAGGAATATTAGTATGTTTATTATTTTTTCTATCTAAATATATTCAAAAGTTTTATAGTTATTTATTGAAAATTGATATTAATAAAATAACTGCTAATCAGGCTATATATTTATCTTTATATGCTACACTTACTATATTATTAATATATTTATTACTTTATAAAGAAGATATTAAGAAGGATATGAAAAAATTTAAAAATAATTTATGGGAATCACTAAATAATGGCCTAGGGGCTTGGTTTATGGGATTTGTATTTATGTTTATGGCCAATACCTTTATTACTTCATTTTTTAGTATAACTTCTGGTAATGAAAATATTGTTAGAGCGATGATTAAAATAAATCCTTCGATTATGCTTTTATATGCCGGTATTTTAGGTCCAATAAACGAAGAATTGGTATTTAGAAAAGCTATACGTGATATTATGGGTGATAAATATAAAGTTTTATTTATAATTATTTCAGGTTTAATATTTGGATATCTTCATGTTACTAATTTAGATGTAAATATTTATAATATATTATTTATAATTCATGTATTTTATGTTATACTGATAAAAAATCACAAAATTCAATCAAATAATTAATTTTTTTAAACAAGGAGAAACATT
>ERZ773031.243-NODE-243-length-29993-cov-10.675964_pt1 | contig 29993 bp, 23 predicted proteins | sample MGYA00511666_ERZ773031 | MGnify/ENA primary metagenome ERZ773031 (study PRJEB29015, sample SAMEA2738135) | human oral metagenome | biome: human oral; feature: human-associated habitat; material: saliva | place: China | collected 2250 ...
TTGTTTTCTTCCAAAGGAACAAACTTGGGTGGCTTGTGGGTAAATGGTAATAATGACGGGCTTGTTTATGATTTAAAAGAAAAGAATTCAAAACTTTTTACTGGCTATACGGAAGATAATATTAAAGAAGTTGCTCTCGGTAAGAAGGTTCGACAAGAGTTTGAAAGAAGCATAAAGGCGGTAAGTGATTCAAAACTAAAATCTATTGCTGATTTTGACAAGAAGTACCAATTTCATACAAAAGAGGTCATACTGGTTAAGACTGAACGATATGGCTACTATAATCTGGTTCAGAAGGATGGAACAAATGTCATTTTAGACATAGGCTTATCAGAAGTATTTTCCCACGGATCAAACACTAAAGAATTTAAAAAGAGATGTCTTTTTTATAAGGCGGAGGTTCCAAAAGCCTTTGTTGGTAACTGGAAGAAATTTGATGAGGATGATGACGCCGAAGGAAAAGCTACTATCTCTGAAAATGGTGTTATTTCTACAGATTCCGATGATACAGATATCTTAATTGCTAAACCTTTAAGAGAATATCTGGTGAACAAATCAGGTAAAGTAGATAATGATAAGGTGCAGAAAGAATTTGATAAAATACAGAAGTCTCTTAAGTCACATGGTTATCAGGCTAAGAGTGTTAATGATATCTACCACGATGAGAGAAGTTCCTACTATTTTGCAGTTGTAGATGGTGGCAAGCGCATTGTTATCTTAGAGGATAGCTATGGAGATCTCTATTCAGGTTATATCGAAAGACAAGACAAAGATTAATCACGATACCTCTAGCAGGTAAGAAGTACCTAAATAAGATGCAGAAGCCTATCATTCCTCTAGGAGTGATGGGCTTTTTTTACTTGTAAATACGATATTAACTTATGACAGCGATACAATTAATTACATAATTGTTACAAAAATTACATAAAATACTTGATTTTTGTAACAAAATAGATATAATAGAAATATAGAAAAGAGGTTTATGAAAATGAAAAGTAAAGTTATCCGTGTTTGTTCCCTTGTTTTGTTGTCTGTAGCTGTTTCTACAGCACTTGTCGGATGTGGCTCTAAGTCAGAAAAAGACACTGCAGCATCATCTACAACGTCAACTTCTAAAGTAATGAAGTCATCTGCTAAAACAAAAACATCTGAGAAGAAGTCTGCTAAAAAGTCAAAGACAGAAGCTTCATCTTCAAAGGATTCTCAAGGTCAAGAAGAAGCGAGTGCTCCTGGAGCTAGCTCTTCAAAAAATCAAGCCTCAGCTGGAAATGATGCTCAAGCAGGGACAAACGGTAGTGTTGCTTCTGAGTCAAACAAGTCTAGTCAAGCAACAGCTGATACCCAAAGTGACGCTCCTGTCCCAGCAGGTTTGGTTGGAACTTGGACTGGTACAAGTCCTCAAGCAACGGACATTAGTTTTACAGTTGATGCTGATGGCAACATCACTTCAAAGGCAAATTTCAATGTCGATTACGAACCCTATCGTCAAAGCTCTACAACTGCAAAAGCTGTTCAAATTTCTGGAAATCTCTATGTTTGGGAGGGTGGCGATTTTTCAACCTTGCTTCCTGGTATTACAGGACTAGGGGGAGCTGGTTTCCAAGCTAAGCCTGGCTTTATTCTTGAAAATGGAACTTACACGCCAGTTCAATTCATCTCTGATTTGGGACCAACCTTTGATTATAGCAACTATAATGCTTTCCCATTCTCATTAACAAAATAAAGTAAAGAAGCTATCTGGAGAGATGGCTTCTTTTTTGGCTCAAACTCTTATCATTCGAGGTCTCATTTCTGCTTAAAAAATGGTAGAATAGTTACATGCAAACAAAACCAACGTCAGCCTATGTGCACATTCCATTTTGCACACAAATTTGTTATTATTGTGACTTTTCTAAGGTCTTTATTAAAAATCAGCCCGTTGATGACTACCTACGGGCTTTGATTCGTGAGTGGGAGCTTTTAGATATCAAGGAGCTTCGCACCCTTTATATTGGTGGTGGGACACCGACAGCTATTTCTGCGGAGCAATTGGACTACCTTTTAAGCAATCTTCAGAAGAACTTGGATTTGTCTAAGTTGGAGGAGTTTACTATTGAGGCTAATCCCGGTGATTTGACGGTTGATAAGATTGAAGTACTCAAAAAATCAGCTGTTAATCGTGTCTCTTTAGGGGTTCAGACCTTTGATGACAAGCACTTGCGTCAAATTGGTCGCAGTCACAATCAAGCACAGATTTATGAAAGTATTGATAGCTTAAAGGCTGCTGGTTTTCATAATATTTCCATTGACCTCATTTATGCACTACCTGGTCAAACCATGGATCAGGTCAAGGAAAATGTGAGAAAGGCACTTGAACTGGATATTCCACACCTAAGTCTCTACAGTTTGATATTGGAGCATCACACGGTCTTTATGAATAAGATGCGTCGGGGTAAGCTCAATCTCCCAACTGAAGACTTGGAAGCAGAGATGTTTGACTATATTATCCAAGAGTTGGAAAACAATGGTTTTGAGCACTATGAGATTTCTAACTTTACCAAACCTGGGATGGAGAGTCGTCACAATCTCATGTACTGGAATAATGATGAGTATTATGGTGTGGGTGCTGGAGCCTCTGGTTACGTCAATGGTGTTCGTTATCGCAATAGAGGACCTATCCAGCATTATCTAAAGGCTATTGCTGAGGATGGTCATGCTAGACTTCACGAAGAGCATCTGACTAAGGCGGAGATGATGGAGGAGGAGTTCTTCCTTGGTTTGCGTAAAAAGTCGGGGGTGTCTATTAAACGTTTTGAAGAGAAGTTTGGCTTGTCATTCGCGGATACTTATGGGGACATTGTGAAAAAACTACAGGAAGATGGGCTCTTGGTCAAGGATCCAGAGGTGGTTCGTATGACTAAACGAGGACTCTTTTTGGGTGATAGTGTCGCCGAACAATTTATCTTGGAGGATTAGATGGGATTAAAATTTAGTATTCCTTATCAGATTCCGTTTTATGAGACGGATATCACGCATCAGGTGAAATTACCGCACTTATTGGCGTTTTCATTGCAAGTATCTGGTATGCAGTCAGAATCTCTGGGAAATACGGATAAGGACGTTTTTGATAAGTACGGTCTGGTTTGGATTGTGACAGACTATGCGATTGAGATTGACCGTCTGCCTCGCTACAATGAAAAGGTGACCATTACAACGGAAGCTATTTCCTATAATAAGATTTTCTGTTACCGTAATTTTTACATCACAGATGAAACTGGTCAGCAAATTATGCTCTTTAAGACTACCTTTGCTCTCATGGATTATGAAACGCGTAAGGTAGCAGAAGTACCAGATGAGGTGGTAGCACCTTATGGAGCTGATAAGACTAAAAAGTTGCTTAGAGGACCTCGCTATAAGGCTTTGGAAAATCCAATTGAGACTTTATATCGTGTGCGTTATTTTGACCTAGACATGAATGGCCACGTTAATAATAGCAAGTACTTGGAGTGGATGTTTGATGTTTTCGATTTGGATTTTTTGATCAAGTACACACCAGCCCATATTGACCTCAAGTATGTTAAGGAAATTCATCATGGATCAGAGATTTATTCAGGCTATGAGTTTGACCAAGAAAGTTTGAGCAGTCAACATCAGATTTGTGTTGATGGCAATATTCATGCTCAGGCCATTATCCAATGGAAAGAAATAGGAGACGAGTAAGATGACATATAAAGGTTATTTGATTGATTTAGATGGAACCATTTACAAGGGGAAGGACCGTATTCCTGAGGGAGAAGCCTTCGTTAAGAAGTTACAGAAGCGTCAGATTCCCTATCTTTTTGTGACTAATAATAGTATGCGTACACCAGAGATGGTGCAAGAGCTTTTGCGTAATCAGTGTGAATTGGAAACACCTCTTGAGACCATTTACACAGCTACTTTGGCGACAGTTGACTACATGAACGATATGAATCGTGGCAAGACGGTTTATGTTATCGGTGAGACTGGGCTTAAATCTGCTATTGCGGATGCAGGTTATACGGTAGACGAAGAAAATCCTGCCTATGTTGTGGTGGGCTTGGACCGTGAAGTCACTTATGAAATGTTGGTTAAAGCAACGCTTGCCATCCATAAAGGAGCTATGTTTATTGGGACAAACCCAGATTTGAATATCCCAACAGAACGCGGCCTTCTTCCAGGTGCCGGTTCCCTTTTAGCCCTTATTGAGGCAGCAACACGCGTGAAACCAATCATTATCGGTAAACCTGAAGCTATTATCATGAACAAGGCTCTTGAAATCCTTGGGACAGAACGTAGCCAAACTATCGTGGTTGGTGACAATTACTTGACTGATATTACAGCTGGCATTAAAAATGACTTTCCAACACTTCTTGTGACAACTGGATTTACCAAGGCGGAAGAGGTTGCGAATTTACCAGTAAAACCCGACCATGTACTTTCTAGTCTAGTGGAGTGGGATTTTGATGCGAACTAAAATTGAGGCTGTTCTGACTCCGATTTGGCTCTTGGCCCTGTCTATCCTAGTGACGATTTATCTGGCATGGGGCTTTTATTATTTTGATATTGATTGGATGCATCTTTTGGACTATGTCATTCTTGGCAAGACAGAGCTCTGGCATGATTTCAATATCCTCATGCAGTACCTGACCTTTCCTTGGGTTGGTCATCTGTCCATGCCTGATTTTACATCATCGGAGAGTGGGCTTAAGCATTTTCATGATGTGAAGTGGCTCTTTCATTTGGTACAGGGGCTTGTTATTCTACTAGCTTATCCAGCAGTAACTTCTCTTTGGCGTAATGTGAAGAAAGGGACCTTTGGTCTTTACGTTAAACTTTATATGAGTCTAGCACTCTTGCCAGTCCTTATTGGGGTTGTGGGGCTTTTTCTCGGATTTGATGAGTTTTTTACGCTCTTTCATGAAGCCCTCTTTCCTGGGGATAGCAGTTGGCTCTTTAATCCAATCTTGGACCCGATTATCAATGTTTTGCCAGAAGAGTACTTTCTTCAGTGCTTTGTGATTTTCTTTATTATTTATGAGGGAATCATGGTGAGCTTGACTTGGTTGGCCCATAAGCAACTTACAATGTATTTGAAAAATAAGGAGTAGTTATGTCTATTCGTGATAACCATTTGCATACCCATCATTCCTATGATTCGGATGCGAACTTTACTGATTATTTGACGCATTTTGATGGGGAGATTGTAACGACTGAGCATTATGATCTCTCTAATCCTTATACCAAACAGGATGATGTGCCCGAGTATGAGGCCTATAGTCGTGAGATTGAAAGTCTTAACCGTAAGTATGGTAATCGTATTAAACGTGGTATCGAGATTGGTTATTACCAACCTAGGGAAAGGGATATTTTAGACTTTCTGGATGGTAAGGACTATGATCTCAAACTTTTATCTGTTCACCATAATGGGGTCAATGATTATCTTGATGATGAGGTAGCGGATATGGACAAGGCAAGCATTATTCAAGAGTATCTGGACAAGTTGGAGTACGCTATTGGTCGTGTGGACGCAGATGTTTTGGCCCACTTTGACTATGGTTTCCGACTGTTTGACGTGACTGTTGATGAGCTAAAAGCTTATGAAAAACAACTCAAACGTATTTTCCAGAAAATGATTGCTAATGATTTGGCTTTTGAACTGAATGCAAAGAGTATGTACCTCTATCATCACGAGGGCCTTTACCGTTATGCCCTAGGCCTTGTTAGGGATTTGGGATGTCGTAAGTATTCTATTGGGTCTGATGGTCATAAGTTGGAGCATTTCCGTCTGAACTTTGAAAAGATTGAGGAGCTCTTGAGAGAATTTGGCATTACAGAAGATATGATTATATAGCGTAGACAGCTTCAACTGAAGCTGTCTTTTTCTTAAGGAAAGCTTAAAGAAAAAGCGTGGTTATGGGAATTATAGAAGATTTTAAGCTTTGCTTGTTATTCTAATGTCAAGTAAAAGGAACTTATGGTTTCAATCTTATCTTTCAAAATTGGAGGTCTTCTATGAAATTTCTCAAAAGGCATGCCTATGCCTTACTCTTTACACTTTTTCTGATGGGGGCAAATGTCTACTCTCTCTTAAAGGTCTTTGTCATTCCCTCAGCGGTCTCAACGGTTTCAGCCAATACGACTAGTTCAACCACAGCGTCGTCGACGGCATCTACCAGTACTGGTAAGGTAACTAAGACGGATACGACTTATAAAGATGACAATATGGATATCAAAATCACGACAGGTAAAACTAGTGATACCACTTACTATGTGGCTGATATTCAGCTTTCAAGTGCTGATTATCTCAAAACAGCTTTGGCACAAAATACCTATGGGACCAACATCACCGACACTACTTCAAGTATTGCTCAGCAAAACAATGCGATTTTTGCTATCAATGGTGACTATTATGGGGCTAACCAGTCAGGTTATGTGATAAAAAATGGTCAAGTTTATCGTGATACTGATCGAAACAGTGATTATGAGGATCTTGCAGTGTACTCAGATGGTAGCTTTAAGACCTTTAACGAGAGCGATACAACAGCTCAAAAATTGGTCGATTCAGGTGTGGTCAATACCTTTGCCTTTGGTCCAACCTTGGTTGAAAATGGCAAGATAGCTGTATCGGAAAATGAAGAGGTTGGTCAAGCTATGGCTGACAATCCACGTACAGCCATCGGAGTCATCGAAGAAAGTGATGGTAGTGTGCACTATATTGTCATTGTCTCTGATGGTCGTACCAGTGAATCGTCAGGATTGACCCTCTATGAAATGGCAGAGTTGATGAAATCCTATGGCGTGACGACAGCCTACAACCTTGATGGTGGTGGCTCATCAACTATGTACTTCAATGGTCAAGTCATTAATAAGCCAACTACAAACGGAAACAAAATTTCAGAAAGGGCGGTGAGCGATATTGTTTACATCGGTTACTAAAAAATCAGCCAGCAAACACTTTTTCACTTACATTGCTTTAACTATTTTCAGCCTTCTATTTACCTTTGTCTATGAACGCTTTTCTTATGGGGAATCGTCTATGTTTATGCGTATGATGTTTTTTGCCCCATTGGCTGGAGCACTTATCTATCTGCTAACAGGAGTGGGAATGTCTTGGGTGAGAACACGTCTTTCAAAACTACTCTTTAATTCGTCTATTGCAGTTGTTGCTAGTGCCTGCTTGGTTAAGGGAATCGTTGAGGTTTCAGGTCGTACGACTAGCGTGGATATGCCTTATTGGTATGTTGCTGCAGGGCTGCTTTGTTTGAGTATTATGACAGGATTTATCAGACCTAGAAAATTGGCATAAAATAAGAGCTTGGAGCTGTGCTTCAGGCTTTTTGTCTTACTTTGAAAAAATATTTAGGATAAATATACAAATCATAATAGGAAGAAATTATTTTATATGAGGAATTTGCTTAAAGAAATTTTCATAAAGAGTAACTGAGCCTGATTTTCTTGTGGTAGGAATTTAGATAGAACGAGACTGTCTGTAGTGATGGAAATACCTGAATTTATCGTATTTCTGGTGCTAGGAACTTTTGAGACACGAGGTTCAAAACTTAGTCATGGAATTTCTTGGATAGCTAGAATTATCCACCGAATCATTTCACCCGCGTCCGTCATCACCTAAGAAAAGTCCCGAAAGGCTTGTTTCTGCTATTAAATATACATGATTTTCAACTTTTTATAAAAATATACAAAAAGACTTGCTTTGTTCTGAATTTTCAGGTAAAATAAACTAAAATCGAAATCGTTGATAGAAAAAGTCAGATCGTTTCACAGAGAATGCGGGAAGCTGAGAACGCATGAGATCAAAGACGACACATTCTTGAGAGCGTATGCGAACTCTGGATGATAGTAGTGTACGACGGGTGGTTCCGTTAGAGACTAGGAGTTACAAGAGAGACCTTGTGACTTCATGAGGAAGAGGGGGCGACCCCTGTTCGAATTAAGGTGGAACCACGTGCTAACGTCCTTGCAAAAGTTGTTTTTGCGAGGGCGTTTTTTGTTACCCTTGCTTTTAGCATTTGTAGCTAGCCGTACACTTGGTTGGAGTTGAACAGAAAGGATAAACTATGGAAATCAAAGGATTACGAAAGATTGAACCCTATGTGGCAGGTAGTCAGCCTGCTGAGAAAAATATCATTAAGTTGAATACTAATGAAAATGCCTATGGACCAAGTCCAGCAGTCCATCAAGCTTTAGCATCCTTTGATGCCCATCAGTTACGCAAGTATTCGACTTTGGATCAAGCGGCTTTGCGTCAGGCCTTATCTGAACAGTTAGGTGTTCCTGCCGATCAAGTGATTATTGGAAATGGGTCAGACGATATCTTGTCAATGGCTTTTCTAGCTTTCTTTAACAGTGAGGAAGAAGTCTTGTTTCCAGATTTGACCTATGGTTTTTACAAGGTATGGGCAGATTTGTATCGCATCCCATTTAGAGAAGTGCCCTTGAACTCTTCATTTGAGATTGATACTCAAGATTATCTGGTTGAAAATGGTGGGATTGTCCTTACTAACCCAAATGCGCCAACAGGTATTTATAAACCTCTCGATCAAATTGAGAAAATCGTAAAGGCCAATCAGTCAGTAGTTGTGATTATTGACGAAGCCTATATTAACTTTGGTGGGGAGACTGCCCTACCTCTTCTAGAAAAGTATGACAATGTGTTTATCACAAGGACCTTTTCTAAGGACGCCTCACTTGCTGGCTTGCGTGTCGGTTATGGCATAGGAAGTCCAAAGCTAATGGCTGTGATCAATGCCGTCAAGAATTCAGTCAATCCCTATAATGTGGATAGCATCGCAGAAGTTTTGGCGACTGCAGCCGTTAAGTCTTGGGATTATTATGAGGATAGCTGCGCTAAGATTATGGACACACGTGACTGGTTTAGTCAAGAATTGAAGGCTATCGGCTTTGATGTGCTTCCTTCAAAAACCAATTTTGTTTTGGTCAAACCACACGGAGTGACAGCAGGCCAATTGTTTGACTATCTCCAAAGTAAGAAAATTTATGTCCGTTATTTTCCAAAAGTGGAGCGTATTTCAGACAGACTACGCATCTCGATTGGAACTCAGGATGAGATGGAGCGCGTACTAATGACAATACAGGAGTTACAAGCATGAAAAAAACGACATTAGCCTTAGGAATGCACGATAAACTTTTCAAACGTGCCCGTACCATGTATCGGATTGAGCATCGTATCTGTGACTTGTTGATGACAAAGGGCTTTCTTCGAATTGAGACACCAACCTTGGAGCATTTCGAAGTCTTTAGCGATGTTGTGGACAATGGTAACTACAATTTCTTTGATAAAAATGGAGATCTTGTTAGCTTACGTCCGGATATTACCAGCCAAATTGGGCGCGTGATTGCTTCGACACAAGTTCATACACCCATAAAATTTTCTTACTCTGGAAAAGTATTTAACTACAATGAGGAGATGCGTGGCCTATCCAATGAGCATACGCAGGCTGGTATTGAGATCATAGGATTCCCCGTTCACCGGGCCATGGAAGAAGCTGTAATATCTGCTAAAGAGGCTCTGGATGCTGCCGGTGTCAAAAATTACAAGTTTGAGTTTTCACATGCTCGTCTCTTGCAACTCATTTTTGAAGAATTAGACCTTCCAGCTGTAAAAGAAGCAGAGTTAGCGGCCTATATCCGTGATAAGTCAATCACAGGGCTCAAGGAATTCACCAAAGAAAATCCAAGTCAATATGACAAGGTCTTGGAACAGTTGCCATTCCTCTTTGGTGAGACAAAGGATGTCTTGACCAAGGCTAGACAGTTGACAGACAGTGAAGCCTTTTTGACGGCTCTAGATAGTTTGGAAGTCTTAACCAATCGCCTAGCAGATAGTCTCCCAGAGACGACGCTTGATTTAGCTCAATTGCCAGCAGTGCCTTACTATACAGGCATGATGTTTAAGGTCTTCGGTGATAAGGTACCAGATGCCTTTGTATCAGGTGGTCGTTACGATAAACTATTTGAACGCTTTGGTGCCACCGAGTTAACAGCGGTTGGTTGGGCCATTGATGTCGATTCGGTTTATCAAGCAGTGCATGATGATGTGGAATTTGGAGGTGACTTGGATGACTAGCAATCAAATCACAATTGCCTTGACCAAGGGACGTATTGAGAAAGATACGGTTAAATTACTAGAAAAAGCTGGCTTTGATATGTCTTTCATGGCTGATAAGGGACGTAATTTGATTTTTGAAAGTCCTGACAAACGTTTCCGTTTTCTCCTAGTCAAAGCACCAGATGTGACCACCTATGTTAGACACGGTGTCGCAGATATTGGGATTGTCGGAAAGGATGTTTTGGTTGAACATCCGACAGGCTATTTGGAAATGTTAGACCTTAATTTTGGCCTTTGTAAATTCTCCGTAGCATCAACAGAAGACTATAATCCTGATGACCATAAGCGTAAACGTATCGCCACCAAGTATCCAACCATTGCGACGGACTATTTTAATCAAAAGGGTGAGGATGTTGAGATTATTTCAATTCAGGGGAGTGTTGAGATTGCCCCGGTCATTGGTCTAGCGGATGCCATTGTCGATATTGTGGAGACAGGGAATACCCTTGTTGCTAATGGCTTAAAAGTTTATGAAGATATTTGCAGGATTTCAGCACGAATGATTGTTAATAAGGCTTCTTTGAAAAATAACAAGGAAGTTCTACCATTCATTTGTAAGATTGAATCACTTGTAGGGAACGAGGAGGTACCGTTCGAATGAAACGATTAACTGGAACAAATAAAGAAATTGCGGAGCTTCTTTATCAGGAGCAATTGGAACTGTCAAAAGAAAATAGAGACGTTGAAAGCACGGTTCAAGCCATTATTGAAGACGTTAAAAAACGTGGAGACGAGGCCCTTCGTGACTATTCAGCTAAATTTGATAAGGTTGACTTGACTGATTTTGAAGTTGGACAGGACTTGATTGATCAAGCCTTTAAAGAGATTGATCCAGAGGTTTACCAAGCCCTAGTTAATGCCAAAGAAAACATTGAATCTTATCACAAACATCAGTTGGAGGCTGGTTTTGAGGACCAACCAAGTGAGGGTGTTATTCGTGGTCAATTGATCCGTCCTATCAATCGTGTGGGTGTTTATGTGCCTGGAGGAACTGCGGCTTATCCGTCATCAGTTCTTATGAATGTTATTCCTGCCAAAATTGCTGGGGTTAAAGAGATTATTATGATTACGCCGCCTCAAGAGCACTTTGTTCCTGCGATTCTGGTAGCCGCAAAATTGGCTGGTGTGGATAGCATTTACCAAGTTGGTGGGGCTCAAGGGGTTGCGGCCTTGGCCTTTGGTACAGAAACAATTCCAAAGGTGGACAAGATTACAGGTCCTGGTAATATTTTCGTGGCGACTGCCAAGAAACAAGTTTACGGTATTGTCGGTATTGATATGATTGCAGGACCATCAGAAATTGGTGTCATTGCTGATAGTAGTGCCAATCCAACATACGTGGCAGCCGACCTCTTGTCTCAAGCAGAGCACGACACACGCGCACGCGCCATTTTGGTCACAGATTCTGAAGCCTTGGCTGATGCGGTTGAAAGTGAGATCGAACGTCAACTCAAGCTTTTGCCACGTGAGGCAATTGCTCGTCCATCTGTCGAAAATAACGGCCGTATCATTATTGCCAATGATACAGATGCCATGTTCGAACTTATGAACTTGGTTGCGCCAGAACATTTGGAAATTGCTATGGACAATGCCTATGATTACTTGGAAAAAGTGGAAAATGCTGGTTCCGTCTTTCTTGGTCACTTTACTAGTGAACCAATTGGCGACTACTATGCAGGTGCCAACCACGTTCTTCCAACGACAGCGACTAGCCGCTTTTCATCAGCTTTAGGCGTGCACGATTTTGTCAAACGTATCCAATATACGCAATACGATAAAGCAGCAGTCAATAAGGCTCAGCATGATATCACAACCTTGGCTTATGCGGAAGGCTTGCAGGCCCACGCCAAGGCAATTGAAGTCAGAAACGACAATAGTTGAGAGAGTAGAGGAAGAAGTTATGAGACAAGCAGAAATTGAACGTAATACCTTTGAAACCAAAATTAAGTTAAGCCTCAATTTGGATGCTCAAGAACCAGTAGATATTCAAACAGGTGTCGGATTTTTTGACCACATGTTGACCTTGTTTGCCCGCCACGGTCGTATGTCTTTGGTAGTTAAGGCTGATGGCGACCTTTGGGTTGATAGTCACCACACCGTTGAAGATGTCGGTATTGTCCTTGGTCAAGCTCTTAAAGAGGCTTTGGGCGATAAAGCAGGGATCAACCGTTATGGAACGGCTTTTGTACCTATGGATGAAACCCTCGGAATGGCAAGTTTAGACTTGTCTGGACGTAGCTTCTTGGTCTTTGATGCTAGTTTTGATAATCCAAAATTGGGTAATTTTGACACAGAATTGGTGGAAGAATTTTTCCAAGCCTTGGCTTTCAATGTTCAGATGAATCTCCACCTCAAGATTCTCCACGGAAAAAACAATCACCACAAGTCAGAAAGTCTTTTCAAGGCAACAGGACGTGCCTTGCGTGAGGCAATCACAGTCAATCCTGACATTCACGGCGTAAACTCGACAAAGGGGATGCTATGATTATCGTCATTGATTACGATGCGGGGAATACTGCAAATGTTCTGCGTGCCCTTGAAAAAATCGGAGTGACTGCAGAATTGTCTGCCGATAAAGAAAAAATCCTAGCTGCAGATGGGTTGATTTTACCTGGTGTAGGTGCTTATCCAACTGCTATGGCAGAGTTGGAGCGAAGAGGTTTGGTAGCTGTTATCAAAGAGGCTGTCGCACAGGGAGTTCCCCTTTTGGGAATTTGCCTAGGCATGCAGATTTTAACAGAAAAAGGACTAGAACATGAAGAAACAGATGGTCTTGGCTTTATTCCAGGTGTCTGCCGTCCTATTCCAGCCAGCAAGGAGCAACCTGTCCCACATATGGGGTGGAATGATTTGGCTGTTAAGCAAGCCAGCCCTTTGACAGATGGATTAGATGGCCAAGCTGTCTACTTCGTTCACAGTTATTTCACAGATGTCCCTAGCCAATACATTGATGTTACCGCAGATTATAGTATTGAGGTGCCAGCCATGATCCATAAAGACAATGTTTATGGAGCTCAATTTCATCCTGAAAAATCAGGGGATATTGGCTTAGGTATTCTTGAAAAGTTTGCAGGGTTATGTAAAGCCTAGAAGCTAGTGAGAGCAAAGACTTTTTAGTTAGAAAGGATGGTAGGGGAGATGCAAATTCTACCAGCAATTGATATTAAGGATGGACAGGCTGTTCGTCTCTTTAAAGGGGATTTCAACCAACAAACCGTTGTCAATCCAGATGTTATTGAGCAGGCAAAGACCTTTAAGGATGCGGGCATTCAATTTATTCATGTCGTCGACTTGGACGGTGCCCTAGATGGTCGTGCCACTAACCGTGACTTGATTGCAGAGGTCAAGAAGGTTTCTGGACTTGGCATCGAAGTTGGTGGCGGTATCCGTACCTTGGAACAGATTCGTGACTATTTGGAAGTTGGCATCGACCGTATCATTATCGGTTCAATGGCCGTTAAAAATCCTGACTTCGTTCGAGCAGCTTTAGAGGAATTTGGTGCCGATAAAATTGTCGTGGGTATTGATGCCAAGGCAGGGTTTGTCGCTACCGAAGGTTGGTTGGAAACAAGCAATGTAGACTACATCACCTTGGCCAAGGAAATGGAAAAGATGGGCGTAACCCTCTTTGTCTATACAGATGTTGATCGAGATGGCACACTGACAGGACCCAATCTTGATCACTACAAACGTTTGGTATCTGAACTCACAACCGCCAAAGTCATTGCTTCAGGTGGGATTGCAGAAGTAGCTGACTTAGATCACCTAGAAGAGATTGGTGTAGCAGGAACCATTGTCGGCAAAGCCTACTATAACGGCAATATCACCTTAGACCAGCTCAAGGCTTTCGGAGGTTAATATGCTTAAGAAACGTATTATTCCCTGTTTGGATGTCAAGGATGGCCGTGTCGTCAAGGGGGTCAATTTTGTGAATCTGACAGATGTTGGTGACCCTGTTGATTCTGCGCGTGCTTATTATGAAGCTGGTTGTGACGAACTTGTTTTCTTGGACATCACAGCGACTTCAGACAATCGTGAAACAACGGTTGACATGGTGCGTCGTGTTGCCGATCAGGTCTTTATCCCTTTCACGGTTGGGGGTGGTATCCGTTCAGTTGAAGACATGAACAAGATGCTCAAAGCTGGTGCTGACAAGGTTGCCGTCAATTCCTCAGCCCTTGCCAACCCGCAACTAATCGCTGATTGTGCTCAAAAATTTGGGAATCAGTGTGTAGTGGCTGCGATTGATGCTAAAAAGATGGCTGATGGGAGCTGGCATGTCTTTGTGGCGGGCGGCCGTAAGGATACAGGTAGGGACCTTATCCAATGGGCTCAAGAAGTCGTCGACTTGGGGGCTGGAGAAATCCTCTTAACCAGCATGGACAAGGACGGCACCAAGTCTGGTTTTGATTTGGAAATGCTCAATCGTGTGGCGGAAGTCGTCGATGTTCCGATCATTGCCTCTGGCGGTGCAGGAAATATTGAGGACATTGTAGAAGTCTTTGAAAAGACAACAGCGACGGGTGCTCTGGCAGCTTCTATCTTCCACTTTGGTGAGGTAAATATAGGCGAAACCAAGCAAGTCTTGGCAAATGCAGGAATTGAGGTGAGACAATGACAGAGGTTAAACTTGATTTTGACAAACAAGGCGGACTGGTACCAGTCATTGTGACAGATTACAAGACGGGGCAGGTGCTCATGTTGGCCTATATGAATGAGGTGTCCTATCAGTTGACCCTTGAGACCAAACAAATGCATTACTGGAGCCGTTCTAGAAATGAACTTTGGCATAAGGGGGCCACATCTGGTCATTTCCAACATGTCAAAAGCATCAAGACAGATTGTGATCAGGACACTCTGCTTATCGCCGTGGAACAAGAAGGAGCAGCCTGCCATACAGGAGCCTACAGCTGTTTCTTTACGGATATATATGATGACAATCAGGATAGATAGGAGTAGCTATGTTAGAAACACTTTATAAGGAAGCCTTAGATCGTAAAAAGAATCCCAAAGAAGGATCTTATACCAATTACCTTTTTGACAAGGGGCTAGACAAGATTCTTAAAAAGGTTGGCGAAGAAGCGACAGAAGTTGTGATTGGAGCCAAAAATGCTGATAAAGAAGAAATTGCCAACGAGACAGCAGACGTCCTCTATCACCTAGCAGTCATGCTCGTTGAAACAGGGGTTAGCCCTGAAGATGTTGAAGCCGTACTTAAAGCACGTCAGGGCAAACAAAGCAATGTCCATGACCGAAAAGAAGTAACGGATTATTGAGGATTATCTCAACTGATTTGAACCAAGATGAAAAGTCTGAAGTGATGCTTCGGGCTTTTTTGCTATGAGGAATTTTAATTATTTTGTTCCTCTAACTACCATGAGAAAGCGCTTTAAATGTTATAATAGGAGTGAAGAAAGCTCGTTTTATTTGAAGGATTTGGTGTGCTTATTTATACAAATCATTGAGGAAAGGAAGGATGTCCTATGAAGAAAAATACTCCTAATATTTTAAAGATTTCTTGCTTAGCTATTCTCCTCCTCTGTTCTATTCTTTTAGTTCGTTGCACAGTGCTACTTCCAATTACTTAGTCAAAAGCCAGGGAAAAAACGCAAAGAATCTTGGCTCATAATGGTTTTAAGGGAAAGGTCGAAGTTAAGCATATCAAAAAGGTGTTTCTAGATAGTGCAGGCATTTATGTCTATTATACCTATTCAGAGGAAACCTACGATAATCAACCCATAATATTAGATGGAAAAATTACATTTCAACTGGACTGGACAGTTTATAGTGAAGAATATATGACTCCTGGCCTTTACTCGGAAACCTATTTACAACAAAAATCTGTAAAAAAAGAAGAGCAAAAGCTCTTTAAGGAGCTTAAAAAGCAATCTTTAGGCCTTGATATCGAAGATTTCTCTTTCAAAGATAATACACTGATAGATCAAGAGGCTTCTGATAATTTAGTGCGCATAGCCAAAGAAAACCGTAAAAATGGCAAGCATGATTTTTATGGCTATTATCAAATTCCCTATCAAACAATGATTGATGAACATATTGTTACTATGTCAATAAGAGTAAGTGATACAGATAATACTAGTAAGAAAGATTTAGAAGAGGCCACAACTAAACTGGATGCTAGCAAGCTACCAGACGGAGAGTACGAATTTTATTTTTACTCAATTGATGAAGATAATTACAATCACATTGGCTATACCTTTAACGTACAAGATGGTAAGGTTGTCCAAGATGAAGATGATTAGAAAGTATTTTGATTTTGATCGATAAGCTAGACTGCCATACTAGGCCGTTAAAAGTGGGGTTACAGCTAAGTGAAAATGTTAACCTCAAAACATGTAAAAACATCTCCGAAAATCAGTCGGAGATGTCTTTTTGTCTTACAAATTCTTTTTCTTCTTAGCTTTTTTGGTTAGGGCAAGGTCACAATTTTTAATGTTTGAAATCAGGTGGTTAGTCAATTGGAAGTCGTCCACTTGGGGATTCAAGTCCACTTCGTAGACCAGTTGCATGGTTTCGCCTCCACCTGTGGTATTAAGGGAAATTAGGTCGCATTCACTGGTGAAATTAAGCAAGGTTTTAGTGATTTTTTGGTCAATTAGGTCTTGGTAGGAGACGTTAATGGTCAGGAGTCTACGACGTTGGTTGTCGGTACGACTTTGACGATTTTCTAAAAGAAGCCAAACAGCCAATAGAAAGGCGGTGAAGAGGACGGCCAGTAAGAGATATCCTGTCCCAGATGCCAAACCAATAATCATGGCCATAAAGACGGCGATTAGCTCTCTGGAACCACTAGTCGCTGAACGAAAACGAATGAGACTAAAGGTTCCTGCCACGGCGATAGAGGTCCCCAAACTGCCATTGACAAGGAAGATAACTAGGGTCATCAAACATGGAAGTAGGGTCAAACTAACGACAAATTCTCGGGTGTATAGGGTTCGGTATTTGTAAGTCCAGGTTAGAGCCAAGCCTAAAATAAGACTGACCAGTAAGGCCAGCATGAGTTGAAGGGGACTAGCGGTTGCGGTCGCATCATTAAAGATAGAATTGAAGAGATTAGACATAGGCGGCAGCTCCTTTTTCTTGTGCTGGACGTGGTCCGTAGTCTAGACCTTGAGATTTATGGTAGGCACAGCTGTATTTTGAGAATTTTTGCTCTTCCAAACCATGTTTGTCTAAGATAGCTTGAAGCCAGTCAGGCTTTTTGCCAGGTGCCTTGATTTCCATGATAATCGTATCTTCATCAAGAAGGGGAAAACCATGATTTCCCTTAAAGAGACTGACGTCTTCATCACGGTAAGTCAAATTTTGGTCAAGGGTAACACGAACTTTATTGTAGGCATAGCCTTCGATAGTCTCTTTTTCTTTCATTGAAAAACGGTCGTAGTAGATATACATACGAGGTTTGAGTCCCTCATTATAGCGCTGGCGTAACTGATGAATATCTTGCAAGAGCTGGCGGTCAGTGATTTGACCATGATTCTTACCGTCTGTCATCAAGTTAGTGATGGCAAGTGGAGTTGAAACGAGACGAAACTTATGTCCAATTCCCTCATCATCTTTGGCTTTAACCTCTAAAAAGACCTTACTATCAATTTTGGGATTGGCTAGGTAGGTACGCATGCGGATTTTCTCTTGACGGTGATTACCATCTAGGGCATCTTGGATGACGTCGAAATTATCCGTATCAAAGTAAATATTTGAAATGGTAGAAGTCGGATAATCGTCCTCCACTAAATACTCCTTAAGATCAGCGAGCAGGTCTTCAAGATTTTCCTTTGAGACCACATATTTTGTTTCAATACGTTTAAAACGTGTTTCCAATTGTTTAACCATGAAAAAACTCCTTTTATAGATAAGATACAAAGCCGTAAAGCAACTCCCAGGAAAATAGGGGGACCAGCCGCAGGAGTTTATCTCCAAGCAGGGCCCATCTTTTTCCCCCGAGTTGTAGGCGTGTTCAATTAGATAAGATACAAAGCCGTCAATTCAAGATTTGGCTTTTATTTTTTAGTAGAAAATTAAGTTGAGAGTAAAAGTACTACTATATAAAGTATTCATTTGCTCGCCTATTAGTCTATGGGACTTTTCTGAAAGAAGTCCTAAGCCAAACTTTCACCAAACTTAACTTAAGATAAGTTTTAGTTAACCTTTAGAAATGTTTTAGGTAAGTCCCGTAAACTGTAATCATCCAAACGAACCCGAGAGGAAAAAATATGAAATCAAAAAAACTAAAAAAATGGACGACTTTATTGACCTGTGCGACTGCTCTAACAGTCATGACAGCTTGTAGCCAATCAAGTAATCAGTCAACTGGGACGACGTCAAGCACTACATCAAAAACAAGTGCTGTAACAGCAACGACCAGTAAGAAAACAAATAAGAACAGCAACAGCAACTATTTTACTTCTAAAGATTCTGATACCTCTTATAACGAAAGCTCAGCTACTAAGATTAAGTTATCAGGCTCATCTGCGGATGTTTCAGGTGATGGTGCAGCCCTATCAGGTTCAACTGTAACCATCTCTAAAGCAGGGACCTACGTCATTTCAGGAAAATCCGACGGTGTGCAAATCAAGGTAGACGCTGGTGATTCAGACGATGTCCATATTGTTTTGGATGGTGCTACCATGACAAATACAAATGCAGCAATCAATGCCACAAAAGCTGGTCATGTCTATCTGACACTTAAAGATGGCACTACAAACACACTTTCTGATTCAAGTTCTAATAGTGATGAAGATGCGGATGCTGTGATTTTCTCTAAAGGAGATTTGACCATTAACGGTTCAGGTACTCTAAACATTGATGCCAAGAAAAACAACGGTATTAAAGCCAATGACAGCCTTCATATAACTGGCGGTACCTATAAGATTTCCTCAGTCGGTGATGCCTTCAATGTCAATGATGAACTCAATATCACAGGAACAACTATGACCATTGAAGCGGAAGAAGATGGTGTCAAGGTCGACAATGATGACGACACCTCAGTAGGTACCATGTATCTGTCTGACAATACCATGACCATCAAGGCTGGTGACGACGGTATTCATGCGTCCGGCGACCTGATTATTGATAGTGGTACTTACAAGGTTGAAAAATCAACTGAAGGTATCGAAGGAAAATCTGTGACCATCAATGGTGGAAATATCGATGTCTATGCAACGGACGATGGTGTTAATGCCGCTAATAGTAATGCCAGTCAAAGTGAGATTTTCTTCAAGATGACCGGTGGAACCCTAAATGTTGAGGTTGGCCAAGGCGATACCGACCCAATCGATTCTAACGGCGATATTATTGTATCGGGTGGAACGATTAATTTGACTGGTCAGTCTGGCTTTGACTTTGATGGTTCAGCGACCTATACCGGTGGTGACATTACTATCAATGGTGAGAAACAAACTAAGATTGAAAACTCAATGCCTGGCGGCGGTGGCCCTCAAGGTGGCGGTGGTCCCCAAGGTGGTGGGCAATCAGGTGGCTTTGGAGGAGGTCACTAAAGAGTCATAGGATGAAACAGAAAGGAGGTGCCTATGTATATTATTATTCCAGCTTATGAACCAGACAAACGCCTGATTCAGGTGGTTCAAGATATTACCATAAAACTCCCTAAAGCCCGTATTATTGTTGTTAATGATGGGAGTGGCCCAGGCTATAACGACTATTACGACGAAACGGCTTTTATTGGAGCGACTGTCCTTACCCATCCTGTCAATAAAGGAAAAGGAGCTGCTCTCAAAACTGCCTTTGCTCACATTCAAGAAGAAGTAGTCAGTCAGCACCTTTCGGCGCAACCTATTGTCACAGTTGACAGTGATGGTCAGCATCTGATTAAAGATATTGTCCGTGTGGCCAAGGCAACCGAGGAAAATCCAAGTCATCTTGTTTTGGGTGCGCGTGCCTTTGTTGGTAAGGTGCCAGCACGTAGCCGCTTTGGAAATAAGGTAACTGCTGGACTTTTCCGTCTAGTAACTGGCCAAAAGGTAACAGATACTCAGACAGGGCTTCGAGGCATGTCAACCGACCTGATTCCATGGCTTCTTAATCTGGATGGCAATCGTTTCGAGTACGAGTTTAATATGTTGCTTGAAGCCAAAAAGTCAGGCCACCAAATCTCTGAAGTCCCTATCGAAACCGTTTATCTGGAGGAAAATAAAAGTTCGCACTTTCGGCCCATTCGTGATTCCATCCGTATTTACAGCCCTTTTTTAAAGTTCTCTGGCACGGCCGTCTTGGCCTCAGTCATTGATGCAACAGCCTTATTTGTGCTCTTTGCCTTGACGAAGAATCTGCTCCTTTCGGTCGTGCTAGCTCGTGTGATTTCGGCTTCCAGCCAGTGTCTACTGAACGCTAATGTGGTCTTTAATCCGACAAGCTCTCTCTTTAGATCGAGTGTTCGCTACTTTATGTTGGTCTTGGTCCTCCTGGCCTGTAACTATTTCTTACTTAGTAGTCTAGTTGCTATTGGTTTAGGACTGGTTCTGGCAAAATTAGTCACAGAAACCTTGCTCTTTTTAGTTAGCTACAGGGTCCAACATAACGTCGTTTTTGCTTAATAGCTGACTTTTAAATTGCTACTGATTGAATAGAGATAGCTTATTAAATTACCTCTAAAAACTTTCCTAAAAATAGAAAAAGACTACCGTTTTCTACATTTGGTAGTCTTTAATATTTGTCGAAATGTTAATCAATTTACAATATGATTAAAAATTGAAATGATTTGATAAAGACTCTAGTTGACTGAAAAAAATATGCTATAATGAAATTGTTTGAATTATGTAGATTTTATTCAAACTAGGAAAATGAAATGAGGACCTAAAATGGGAAAAAAGGTACATTATAAGCTTCACAAAGTTAAGAAGCAGTGGGTGACGATTGCCGTCACTTCGGCAGCACTTGCCTCTATCGTAGGTGGTGCTACAGTTGCCAATCAAAAGGTTTCAGCTGATGAAACAACTCAACCAGTTGCCTCTACGACAGCTGAAAGCGATGTTGTCGTTGAAACGCATGAAGTAGCCGCTCCTGCAGCAACTGCTACGACAGATGCGACAGCAACAACAAATGATAAGGCTGCTGATGCTGCAACAGTCGAAACTCCTGCGGCAGCAACCACTGCAGCAGATACAACTACTAATACTGCAACACCAGCAACAACTGATCGTGCAGCAGTAGCAAATGGTGCGACAACAGAAACACCAGCTGCAACAGCGACAGATACAACGCTTACAGTAGCTGAAAAACCAAAATCTGGTGTTACTGAAAAAGAAGAAACAGCAGCGCTCTCTTTGAACAACATCAAACAAGTTGATGGTAAATACTATTATGTCAAAGAAGATGGTTCATACAAAACAAATTTTGCTGTTTCAGTTAATGGCCAGTTGCTTTACTTCGGTAAAGACGGTGCTTTGACAAGCACATCAACACACTCATTCACACCAGGTACAACTAATCTAGTTGATGCTTTTTCTTCACATAACCGTGCTTACGATTCTAAGAAGGAAAGCTTCGAGTTGGTAGATGGGTACTTGACACCAAACAGCTGGTACCGTCCAGTCACTATTTTGGAAAATGGTGAAAAATGGCGTGTGTCAACTGAGAAAGATTTCCGTCCACTTTTGATGGCATGGTGGCCTGATGTAGATACACAAGTAGCCTACCTCAATACTTTCTCTAAACACTTTAATCTTAACGCAACTTATTCAACCAGCCAAAGTCAATCTGAATTGAATGCAGCTGCTAAGACAATTCAAATTAAGATTGAACAAGAAATTTCAGCTAAAAAATCAACTGAATGGCTTCGTCAAGCAATTGAGTCTTTTGTAAAAGAACAAGACCAGTGGAATACTACAACTGAAAACTATACCCTTGCTGACCACCTTCAAGGGGGAGCTCTTCTTTATGTCAATAATGACAAGACACCTTGGGCAAATTCTGATTACCGTTTGCTTAACCGTACACCAAGTAACCAAGATGGTTCTCTAAATGGTACAGGAAGATACTTGGGTGGTTATGAATTCCTACTTGCCAATGACGTTGATAACTCAAACCCAGTTGTGCAAGCTGAGCAGTTGAACCAAATTCACTATCTTGTGAACTGGGGATCAATTGTTATGGGTGATAAGGATGCTAATTTTGATGGTATCCGTGTTGATGCAGTTGATAATGTTGATGCAGACCTTCTCCAAGTTTATACAAACTACTTCCGTGCAGCCTTTGGTGTGGATAAATCTGAAGCAAATGCACTTGCTCACATTTCTATCCTTGAAGCTTGGGATTTAAATGATAATGCTTATAATCAAAAACATGATGGTGCAGCCCTTGCCATGGATAATAACCTTCGTTATGCAATTATGGGTGCACTTTATGGATCGGGCTCTTCATTGAAAGATTTGATTACTAGCAGTTTGACAGACCGTACAAATAATAGTAAGTATGGAGATACACAAGCTAACTATATCTTTGCGCGTGCTCATGATAACCTTGTTCAAGATATCATTCGTGATATTGTTCAAAAAGAGATCAATCCAAAATCAGATGGTTATACCATGACTGATGCTGAATTGAAACGTGCCTTTGAAATCTATAATGAAGATATGAAGAAGGCAGAAAAACGTTATACTATTAACAATATTCCAGCCGCCTATGCTTTGATTCTTCAAAATATGGAGCAGGTAACTCGTGTTTATTATGGAGATCTTTATACGGATAACGGCCAATATATGGCTACCAAGTCTCCTTACTACGATGCTATCACAACGCTCTTGAAGAACCGTATGAAATATGTTTCAGGTGGACAATCGATGAAAGTCGACACGTTCAATGGAAAAGAAATCTTGTCATCTGTTCGTTACGGTAAAGATATTATGACTGCTGACCAAACTACGGGTGTAGCAGAAACAAGTAAACATTCTGGTATGTTGACCCTTATTGCCAATAATCAGGATTTCTCACTGGGTGATGGTACTTTGAAAGTTAACATGGGTAAACTTCATGCTAACCAAGCCTACCGTCCATTACTTCTTGGTACTGATAAGGGAATTGTCACTTACGAAAATGATGCAGCAGCAGCTGGAAAAATTAAATACACTGATGCTGAAGGGAACTTGACTTTCAGTGGAGATGAAATCAAGGGGTATCGAACTGTTGATATGAGAGGTTATCTTGGTGTTTGGGTACCAGTAGGTGCACCTGATAACCAAGATATCCGTGTTAAAGGTTCAGATAAGAAACTTGACAAGACATTTTCTGCTACTGAAGCATTGGACTCACAAGTTATCTATGAAGGTTTCTCAAACTTCCAAGATTTTGTTGAAAAAGATAGCCAATATACTAATAAATTGATTGCAGAAAATGCAGAACTCTTCAAGTCATGGGGAATCACATCATTCGAGATGGCTCCTCAATTTGTATCGGCTGATGACCGTACCTTCCTTGATTCTGTTATCCAAAATGGCTATGCCTTTACTGACAGATATGACCTTGCCATGAGCAAGAATAACAAATACGGTTCTAAAGAAGATCTTCGTGATGCACTTAAGGCGCTTCACAAGCAAGGTATTCAAGCAATTGCTGACTGGGTACCAGATCAACTTTACCAATTGCCAGGACAAGAAGTTGTAACAGCAACACGTGCTAATAGTTATGGTACTCCAAAGGCCAATGCTTATATCAATAACACTTTATATGTTGCAAATTCTAAATCATCAGGTAAGGACTTCCAAGCTCAATATGGTGGTGAGTTCCTTGATGAGCTCCAAAAGAAATATCCACAGTTGTTTGAAGATGTGATGATATCAACTGGTAAGAAGATTGATCCATCTGTTAAAATCAAGCAATGGTCTGCTAAGTACATGAATGGTACTAATATCCTTGGTCGTGGTAATCGTTATGTTCTCAGTAACGATGCTACTGGTCGCTATTATCAAGTTACTGATAATGGCATCTTCTTGCCAAAACCTTTGACAGACCAAGGTGGTAAGACAGGTTTCTACTATGATGGTAAGGGTATGGCCTACTTTGATAATAGTGGTTTCCAAGCTAAGAATGCTTTCATTAAATATGCTGGAAATTACTATTACTTCGATAAAGAAGGTTATATGTTGACTGGTCGTCAAGATATCGATGGTAAGACTTATTTCTTCTTGCCAAATGGTGTACAGCTTCGTGATTCTATTTATCAACAAGATGGTAAATATTATTACTTTGGTAGCTTTGGTGAGCAATACAAAGATGGTTACTTTGTATTCGATGTACCGAAAGAAGGTACTTCAGAAACAGAAGCTAAATTCCGTTATTTCTCACCAACTGGAGAAATGGCTGTTGGCTTGACTTATGCTGGTGGAGGATTGCAATACTTTGATGAAAATGGCTTCCAAGCTAAAGGTACTAAGTATGTGACTCCAGACGGAAAACTCTACTTCTTTGATAAAAATTCAGGTAATGCCTACACAAATCGTTGGGCAGAAATCGATGGTATCTGGTATGAATTCAACGATCAAGGCTATGCACAAGCTAAGAAGGGTGAATTCTACACAACAGATGGCTCAACATGGTTCTACCGTGATGCAGCTGGTAAAAATGTGACAGGTGCCCTTACTTTGGACGGTCACGACTATTACTTCCGTGCAAATGGTGCCCAAGTTAAAGGTGAATTTGTTACTGAAAATGGCAAGATTAGCTACTACACTGTAGATAATGGTTACAAGGTTAAAGACAAGTTCTTCGAAGTGAACGGCAAGTGGTACCATGCTGATAAGGATGGTAACCTCGCTACAGGTCGTCAAACGATTGACCACCTTAACTATTACTTCAATGCTGATGGAAGCCAAGTCAAATCTGATTTCTTCACTCTTGATGGTGGTAAGACATGGTACTACGCCAAAGATAATGGTGAAATCGTGACAGGTGCCTATAGTGTTGGTGGTAAAAACTATTACTTCAAAGAAGATGGTAGTCAAGTCAAAGGCGACTTTGTTAAGAATGCTGACGGATCACTTTCTTACTATGACAAAGATTCAGGTGAGCGTCTCAATAACCGTTTCTTGACAACTGGTAACAATGTTTGGTACTACTTCAAAGATGGTAAGGCTGTAACAGGACGCCAAAATATCGATGGTAAAGAATATTACTTTGATAATTTGGGACGTCAAGTTAAAGGTAGCCCAATCAGCACACCAAAAGGAGTAGAATACTACGAATCAGTTCTTGGAGAACGTGTGACAAACACATGGATTACTTTCCAAGACGGTACGACTGTCTTCTTCGATGAAAATGGTTATGCTGATTTTGATAAATAAATAATCAATCAATCTAATCTTAATCTGAGAGATTAAGTGAAAAACGATATGATTTGACATGAATTTATAGGTGAAATTTCTTGAAAACGAGAATCGTTTAAAGAAATTTTGCTTTTTTATGCTCCTTAAAGAAAAAATCTGACAAATATCAATTTTGAGTCAGAATCATTGTAAAAGCTATTGTATCAAGGACTTTGGCGGCTTTTATGAAAAAATAGTTTTAGTTATCAAATGATATGAAAATGAGAATTGAAAACCTATGAAATAGGTGTGTTACAAAGTTTTTCTAATATTAATGTTATGTAACATATATTTTATAAAAAAATAATTAATTCGAGAAATAGTTAGAAAATAATGATATAATATAACTGTTTGAAATCGGATAGATTTCAGTCTGATTTTGACAAATAAAATCACGGGGAAAATTATAATGGAAAATAAGATACACTATAAGCTTCATAAAGTTAAGAAGCAATGGGTTACAATTGCAGTTGCTTCTGTAGCACTTGCTACTGTCTTGGGAGGATTGTCTGTAACAACATCTTCAGTTTCAGCGGATGAAACTCAATATAAGACAGTAACTCAATCAAATTCAGGTACAACAGCTTCTTTAGTTACTTCTCCTGAAGCAACCAAAGAAGCCGATAAACGTACAAATACAAAAGAAGCAGATGTTTTAACACCTGCTAAAGAAACAAATGCTGTAGAAACAGCGACTACAACGAACACACAAGCAACAGCTGAAGCAGCTACAACAGCAACAACAGCTGATGTAGCAGTGGCAGCTGTTCCAAATAAAGAAGCAGTTGTGACAACAGATGCACCAGCTGTTACAACTGAAAAAGCAGAAGAACAACCAGCAACAGTGAAGGCTGAAGTTGTTAATACAGAAGTTAAGGCGCCAGAAGCTGCTTTGAAAGATTCAGAAGTAGAAGCTGCGCTTTCCTTGAAAAACATCAAAAACATTGATGGTAAATATTACTATGTTAATGAAGATGGTTCACACAAAGAAAACTTTGCCATTACTGTAAATGGTCAATTGCTTTACTTCGGTAAAGATGGTGCTCTTACAAGTTCATCAACATACTCTTTCACACCAGGAACAACAAATATTGTTGATGGTTTCTCAATAAATAACCGTGCCTACGATTCATCTGAAGCTAGCTTTGAATTGATTGATGGTTATTTGACTGCAGATAGCTGGTACCGTCCAGCTTCTATCATCAAAGATGGTGTAACTTGGCAAGCATCAACTGCAGAAGATTTCCGTCCACTTTTGATGGCTTGGTGGCCAAATGTAGATACACAAGTTAACTACTTGAACTACATGTCTAAAGTATTTAACTTGGATGCTAAATATTCAAGTACAGATAAGCAAGAAACTTTGAAAGTTGCTGCTAAGGACATTCAAATCAAGATTGAGCAAAAGATTCAGGCTGAAAAATCAACACAATGGTTGCGTGAAACTATCTCTGCCTTTGTTAAGACACAACCACAATGGAACAAAGAAACTGAAAACTACTCTAAAGGTGGCGGCGAAGATCACCTTCAAGGTGGTGCCCTTCTTTATGTGAATGATTCACGTACACCATGGGCGAATTCTGACTATCGTCGTTTGAACCGTACAGCAACTAACCAGACTGGTACAATTGATAAATCAATTCTTGATGAGCAATCAGATCCAAACCACATGGGTGGTTTCGACTTCTTGCTAGCTAATGACGTAGATTTGTCAAACCCAGTTGTTCAAGCAGAACAATTGAACCAAATCCACTACCTTATGAACTGGGGTTCAATCGTTATGGGTGACAAGGATGCTAACTTCGATGGTATCCGTGTCGACGCGGTAGATAATGTCGATGCAGACATGCTTCAACTCTACACAAACTACTTCCGTGAGTACTATGGTGTTAACAAATCTGAAGCAAACGCTCTTGCTCACATCTCAGTCCTTGAAGCATGGAGCCTTAATGACAACCACTACAATGACAAGACAGATGGCGCTGCGCTTGCTATGGAAAACAAACAACGTTTGGCTCTCCTCTTCTCATTGGCTAAACCAATCAAAGAACGTACACCAGCTGTAAGTCCTTTGTATAACAATACTTTCAACACGACACAACGTGATGAAAAGACTGATTGGATTAACAAAGATGGAAGCAAGGCCTATAACGAAGACGGAACAGTTAAACAGTCTACAATCGGTAAATATAACGAGAAATACGGAGATGCGTCAGGAAACTACGTCTTTATCCGTGCCCATGATAACAACGTTCAAGATATTATTGCTGAAATCATCAAGAAAGAAATCAATCCAAAATCAGATGGTTTCACGATCACTGATGCTGAAATGAAGCAAGCCTTTGAGATTTACAACAAAGACATGCTCAGCAGCGACAAAAAATATACGCTTAACAACATCCCAGCGGCTTACGCGGTTATGTTGCAAAACATGGAAACTATCACTCGTGTCTACTATGGAGACCTTTATACAGATGATGGTCACTACATGGAAACTAAGTCTCCATATTACGATACCATTGTTAACTTGATGAAGAGTCGTATCAAGTATGTATCTGGTGGGCAAGCACAACGTTCATACTGGTTGCCAACTGATGGTAAGATGGACAATTCAGATGTTGAACTTTACCGCACAAATGAAGTCTACACTTCAGTACGTTATGGTAAAGACATTATGACAGCTAATGATACAGAAGGTTCTAAATACAGCCGTACTTCTGGTCAGGTAACACTTGTAGCTAACAATCCAAAATTGAATTTGGATCAATCAGCTAAACTTAATGTTGAAATGGGTAAAATCCATGCCAACCAAAAATACCGTGCTTTGATTGTTGGTACAGCTGATGGTATCAAGAACTTTACATCTGATGCAGATGCAATCGCAGCAGGTTACGTTAAAGAAACAGACAGCAGCGGTGTCTTGACTTTCGGTGCTAATGACATCAAGGGTTATGAAACATTTGATATGTCTGGTTTCGTAGCAGTTTGGGTTCCAGTTGGAGCTTCAGATAATCAAGATATCCGAGTAGCGCCTTCAACAGAAGCTAAAAAAGAGGGTGAATTGACTCTTAAAGTGACTGAAGCTTATGATTCACAATTAATCTACGAAGGCTTCTCTAACTTTCAAACTATTCCAGATGGTTCAGATCCTTCAGTCTATACTAACCGTAAGATTGCTGAAAATGTTGATTTGTTCAAATCATGGGGTGTAACATCATTTGAAATGGCACCTCAATTTGTATCTGCTGACGATGGTACCTTCCTTGACTCAGTTATCCAAAATGGTTATGCCTTTGCAGACCGTTACGATCTTGCCATGAGTAAGAACAATAAATACGGTTCTAAAGAAGATCTACGTGATGCTCTTAAAGCACTTCATAAGGCTGGTATTCAAGCAATCGCTGACTGGGTTCCAGACCAAATTTACCAATTGCCAGGTAAAGAAGTCGTAACTGCAACTCGTACTGATGGTGCAGGACGTCCGATTGCGGACGCTATCATTGACCACTCACTTTATGTGGCTAACTCTAAGTCATCAGGCAAAGATTACCAAGCTAAATACGGTGGTGAATTCTTGGCTGAACTTAAAGCTAAGTACCCTGAAATGTTCAAGGTAAACATGATTTCAACTGGTAAACCAATTGATGATTCTGTTAAATTGAAACAATGGAAGGCTGAATACTTCAACGGAACAAACGTTCTTGAACGTGGTGTTGGCTATGTACTTAGCGATGAAGCAACTGGTAAGTATTTCACTGTCACTAAAGAAGGTAACTTCATTCCTCTTCAATTGACAGGTAAAGAAAAGGTTATTACTGGATTCTCAAGTGATGGTAAAGGAATCACTTACTTCGGTACAAGTGGTACACAAGCTAAATCTGCCTTTGTAACCTTCAATGGTAACACTTACTACTTTGATGCTCGTGGTCACATGGTTACTAACAGTGAATACTCACCAAATGGTAAAGACGTTTATCGTTTCTTACCAAATGGTATCATGTTGAGTAATGCCTTCTACATTGATGCTAATGGTAATACCTACCTTTATAACTCTAAAGGTCAAATGTACAAGGGTGGTTACACTAAATTTGATGTTTCTGAAACTGATAAAGACGGTAAAGAATCTAAGGTTGTGAAATTCCGTTACTTCACTAATGAAGGTGTCATGGCCAAAGGTGTTACGGTTATTGATGGTTTCACACAATATTTTGGAGAAGACGGTTTCCAAGCTAAAGATAAGTTAGTAACCTTTAAAGGTAAAACTTATTACTTTGACGCACACACTGGTAATGCTATCAAGGATACTTGGAGAAATATCAATGGTAAGTGGTACTACTTTGATGCAAACGGTGTTGCTGCTACAGGTGCACAAGTCATCAATGGTCAAAAACTTTACTTCAATGAAGATGGAAGCCAAGTTAAAGGTGGCGTTGTTAAGAATGCAGATGGTACTTACAGCAAGTACAAAGAAGGTTCTGGAGAGCTAGTGACTAACGAATTCTTCACAACTGATG
>ERZ773031.244-NODE-244-length-29983-cov-4.000167_pt1 | contig 29983 bp, 33 predicted proteins | sample MGYA00511666_ERZ773031 | MGnify/ENA primary metagenome ERZ773031 (study PRJEB29015, sample SAMEA2738135) | human oral metagenome | biome: human oral; feature: human-associated habitat; material: saliva | place: China | collected 2250 ...
TTTGCAAATTTATATGACAAGGTGCAAAATATAAAAAAAGTACCTGAACTTGGTAAACCATTATATACAATTCCAGTAAAAATTCAAATTATACTGTGTATTTTAATACTTGCAATATCTTATATTATAGCATTTATAATATATTTTAAATCAAAAAAATCAGAAAAATCAGAAAAACAAGACCTGTTAGAAATGTCTATTCTCACGCCGCTTGTTATAACTTTTATCATTGGCATAATATTTAACATACCAGCATTAAATTTATTTTCTCAGACTAGCGACAGAGATTTTATAATTACCAGCAATAACCGCATACTGTCAGACGTAGCCAATTTTTTGCCAGCAGATGTAACAATTGACAAATTTAAGTCAGATGTCGAAAAATTAAAAAATTTTTGCCAAAATTATTATTCAACATCAGACGATACGTTCTGTAAACCATACCCGACAATCGGAATAGATGACACCATAAATAAAGTGATGAACAGAATGTATAACACAGATAATGAAAAATCAACAGCAGATGTTGATAACGCTATAAAATTTATAAAAAATAATTAAAAAAGAGAAAGGGGATTTGAAAAAATGTCACTAAAGGAAATATCATATATATTTGGATTAATTATACTTATGATTTTGACAGTATTTATGATTAATATAATATATTCACCAAAAGAAGCGCCAGCACAAGCGGCAACAGAAGCTGTAACTGTTAATCCTGATTGCAAGCCTAAAAACTTTAAAAATAATGATAAAAACGTAATTCATTTGTTTAAAGACTGTGATTAATTAAATGCAACAAGAAAGGAATTATACGCAATATGGAAAATGAATTTTTAAAAAATATAAGCATATTTATTCTAATATTAATGTTATTTATGGCACACGACATATTATTGGTTTGGATAATAAAATTAACAAATTGGAGGAAAAACTAATGCTTGATTATGAGGAAGATACTTTAAGCACTGCAATGCAAATTATTGCAGTTTTGGTATCTATAATAATATTATGGATATTGTTATATTTAGTACATATAAGTGACCAAGATAGTAAACAGGAATATAATAAAAAAATAGCAGCTGTTATAAATGAGTGCAAGACGCATAAAGTCGTAAAGACATATACAGCAAACAGGGATATGGAATTTTACGTAACTCTTGACAATGGTAAGACTTATGAAGTAAATAAAGAAAACTACGGAAAATTTATCGAAGGTCAATACTGCAAATAAACTAGCGAAAGGATAAAAAGAACGAATGAATGTATACTATAAAATCATAGAATTAAGTAAGCTGTTAATGGAATTACAAAACAAAGGTACAAATACAAAAACAGTTATAAGTCCAGTAGTTGCAATAGGTGTAATGTTAATTATCATAATGATTATGGTAACAATATCAACTTTTGCGTCACAATCTGTTGATGACATAATGGCTACGTCAGTTATAACAGTATTTGCTATAATTGCTGTACTATGTGCAATTAACTATGTATATAAATCAATATACGACGATAAAGATACGCAAGAAGACAGGTCATTAAAACAAGAAGCCTATAAGAAGCAGATAGTGGAACTATATGATAACAATAAGAACTTATTTGACAATAAGAGCTTAACAAATGCCGACGACATAATAGATGAAGCTGGAAAAAAGAAAGACCAGTTTGACAGTGAGGTTGACAAACTAACAAAAGAAATAAGCACAAAGGCACAGGATAAGAACATATTTGTAGAAGAATATCAGATAAAGCCTTTTACGCAGCTATATGTCATGGATAAGGAAAAAATACCTGTAACATCTAAAATCCAGCAGCAGGTAAGCCCTGACGAAGCTGGTAAAATATGCAAGTCTTTAGAAATTAAGGACTGCTTTAACAACTCATCATTTGAAGAATATAATAACGCTAAGAGAAGACGTGAAGAAGAACTTGCCGAGAAAGGTCGTACTGATAACTCAATACTAAATGCCGCCGCAATCGGAGGACTTATGTATTTGATACTTAAAGACTAAAAAGATTAAAAAAGAGAGATTTTTTTATAAATCTCTCTTTTTAACATCTAAAACTCTAAAACATCATCAAGCTCACGTTCCATATTCTTATCTTTGCTGTTAGTGTCTACAACCTCGTACAGTTTACTAAGCTCGTCTACAAGTTCAGAAAACCGTTCCTTGTCTGAAGGATTATAAATAAGCGTAGCCTTTTGCGAAAATAAACTAATTGGAATGTCATTTGGCTCAACATTTATAACCATTTGAGGAAAAGTCTTCTTATCAATGCTGTCAATGTTAAGGCGAAGCTGAAACTCACCTTTGTCATTAGGGTGCGTCTCACTTGTATAAAGTTTATCTATGTTTCCAGTTAGACGTGGTAAATTTGAACTTAAAGAGCTAAGCCCCCTGTCATTAAGACCGTTCAATGTAACCTTGACGTCTTCAAGATGACTTTCCCCATAGTCTGTGATAGCAGGAGATAAGAAATCAATCATATCAATTAATCCGTGAGCCTTATTAAACTCATCTTTAATGTAGTCGGCTGTAAAATTAGCGTCAACGTCAGTCCAACTAGCACCGTTCATATTTTTGCAAGTCACGTAATAATTCTGTTCACGTTCACCTAGCATATGAAATGCAAGCATACCGTCATCCTTGTATGCAACTTCAATATCAGCCATATTAGGATTATACTTGCTATTTTCTATTATGATACTTTTACCTGTAAAAGGCTTGTCCTCGTCTCTATCCTCTTCCTTTTCAGAAAATTTATTCTCAAAATCATTTTTAATACGTGTACGACCAGCACTATCTTTGTCTTCAAATTTGCCTTCTGAAATATCCTGGTCTTTATCTTCCGACATATCCAGCTTTGTATCTGTGTCGGGTTCAACATATGAATTTTTTAGAGGTTCATCTCCTAAATTAACCTTATTTAAAATCTTATTTAAAAGTTCTGTATCTTTTGACATGCTACATCATTCCTTTCACTTGTTATATGCTATATTATATCACATCTTGCTATTTAGTGTCTTTTTGAGGGATATATTTATTTAATGATACGTTGACAGAATTTATCATAAACTTGATATTAAGTTCTATTGGAAATTCACTCTTGACTGTATCATCTAAAGTATTTACAAGCCTAATATCAGCAATGTAGCTGTCCTTGTCAAGAGACGTGATGTTATCAATTTCAACTGAAATTACACACTCATCACACTTGTCTATAGTATCTAAAAAGCCTTTTGAATTATCCTGTATAAACTTTTTAGCAGATTTTATGTCTGACTTGTCATAAGTTTTGGATAAATCAGAGAGCCTGTCTAAATATCCTTGGTAAGTCTCAGTTTCAGGTTTAGCAAGTTTATAGAGTTCTATAGATATTGTTTCAATCTTGCTTTTTTTAACGTTGTGTGTGCTTCCTAGAAAATAAATGGCAACCATTAGTAAAATTATTATGGCTATAAAAAGGAAACACTTTATAAATTTACATTTCAATTAATGCACCTCCGCTCTGTTTTTTAAATAAATCCTTAATATCAATTATATCACAACATAAAAATTTTGTAAAGCAATTAGTTGACTTTTATTATAAAATATGCTATAATAAGTTATAAAATAAAACAATTAAGAGGTGTTAAAATGGAAAAGACAGAAAGACAAAAAAATTTTGAAGCTATAATGGAAGTAAAAAAAATAATATCAAATCTTCCAGTTATCAAAGATAATAAGGACATAAAAATAAAGCAAGATGAGCCTAAAACTATGTCAGGAGATATTACAATAGAGTTTAAAAAAGAGTTCGATGACGCAGCAATACAGGGACAGTTCATAAGAATACTTAAAAATATTGAAGATTATGAGAACAATCATACTCTTAAAGTAAAAGTATTGCAGCTTTTAGATATTATAAAAACATTAATTGCGGAAAACTACTGGAACTTTGAAAATTTTGTGGAATTTGACAACACAGTTTACATACCGATGTTCTATATGCCTAATGCAGCCATATCAGATATATTATTTGATGAAAATATAGAAAAAGACGGGCTAGGCAAAACAATTGCAAAACATTTAAAAAAATACAATGAAGATTTAGACCTAAACTATACTATGTCAACTGAAAACATAGACGGAATAACCTATTATAATATAACAGAAAATCTTAACTCCGTTACAAAACTTCAAATTTGTAAGAATAAAACCGAACCGAAATCCAAAAATGTTTCTTTTACAATGTTTGTCTATGTAATATAATAACGTAATATAAAATTAAGCCATATAAAAAAAGCCTTGAAACAAAGGCTTTTTTTTAATACCTGACAGCTTAACAAATTTTAAGTCTATACTTTTGACAAATTTTAAGTGATGTGGTATAATTCAATTATCTTAAAAAAGAAAAAATTAAAAGCTGTAAAAAGGCTTAAGAAAGGACAAAGAATATGAAAAAAACTAAAAATGCACTGGCAGTAATAGCACTATTAATGGCTGTATCTTGCACAAGAACATATACAAAGCTAAACACAAATGACCTTGCACCAACGCCTTCACCAAAGACTGAGAGCCTTATAAACGGTGTTGACACACCCCATTATGTAAACAGCAAGACAGTATTTGAAGATGACGCCGTTGAAAGATATGACGAAAACTCGTATCTTACGCTTACGTTCAGGGGAAAGAAGATGAGATTTAGAATTTCAACAAATCCATTGGAGCAGCAGCAGCTGATAAACAAGAAGACGCCTATAAACGACAATGTGGGCTTGCTTTTTGCTTATGACAAGCCAAAACTTCCCTGTGTAAATACATCAGCCTTACAAGGGCTTGTAGATGTAATTTTTATGGACACAAACGCAAGAATTACAAAAATTGCAAGGGAGACAGGTTCTGTATGTGCTACAACAGGAACGCAGTTTACAATGATAGTTCCTAGAAACTTCACTGTAAGAAATGCTATTCAAGTAAACGACAGAATTAAGTTCGATACAGCATATACACCTCAAGTTATACAGGATAACAGCACACAAGATGAAAGTGCGACACAGGAACAAACTAACTCTAATACTGGAACTGAAAATACGGAAAACATAAAAGACAGCGATACAGAAAACAGCCTGAACTGGAAATAGAAAGCTCATTACGAAAGGGGTGACAGTACGTGATAAAGACACTTGTTATAGCCTTTATTATAGCTTGCGGAGTAGCCGCTTATATTTGGCGAAAACTTCCAAAGAAAAAGGAAAGGCTTAAAAAAAAGGAACTTGAAGCTAAAATTATGCAAATGGAGGAAAAATCAAAAAAATTTGGAGTTCCAGTAGACAATCTTAAAAGAGACGAGATTAACGCTAAAATAAAAGAGCTTGAAAGCACAACATTCAATTTTGATGTATACGACTTCTTAATTTTTGTAATAGTTCTTCTTATATGCCTGTATCTTAGCGGAGAAGATAAGCCAAAGGACATCGTTGTATTTATAATCAATATAACATTGTACGGAAGCGGTCTTTTTTGGGGTGTAGCTACATATTTTAGAAGAAAAATAAAGCAGGACGTGACACAAGGAATTGCAACAAAAGAGCAAAAAGAAATGGTATACAAGCAAATGGTTCTAAATAATCCTGAGTATAAGAAATTAAATTTAATGTGCGACTTAGTATTGCCTGGTATGGTAGTCATAAGCGGAATAATTGCACATTTTATCACAAAATAAAAGGAGTGATGTTAAGCAATGTCTAAAAAACATACAGCTTTAATACTGGCGATTACAAGCATTACAAGCCTTACAATTTTTGCAAATTCAAGCCCCATAGGATTTTATGGAGGTGCAAATTCAAATGAAAAGCAGCGGCTTGCGGCAATTGGAAAATTTAACGAGCCAGTAAAAGTAAGCGTAGTAATAAACAACAAGACAAACAATCAGACTTCACAAAATCAGAATAACAGCAATAACAGCCAGGATAACACAAAACAACAGCAAGTCCCAGCACAATATGCAGCATACGACCTGAACGAATATGCAAGCAAGGGAACGCCTAACAGAATGACACAAGGGCAAAGTAAAAAAACTCAGCCTAGAAGAACAAATGTAACTATATCAAAGGAAAAGGCTGAAAGGCTTGTACAGTATATCCATACTCAAAATCCAAAATTAAGCCGTAATGAAATTTACGGAATACTTGAAAAGGTATGGAGACATTCAAGAAACTATAAGATGAACCCTTACCTAGTCCTTGCGGTAATGAACACCGAAAGCGACTTTAAGCACTCGACAGTATCACATGCTGGCGCTATGGGACTTATGCAGCTAATGGACTTTAACCTACGTGAATTTGGAGTAAATAACTCGGTTGAAGGAAACATCAAAGGAGGTGTAATGCACCTTGCAAGAGACTACTACAATCACGGAGGAAGCGTCATAAAAACTCTTGTGTGCTATAACGCAGGATGTAAAAGGCTAAATGGAAATGCCTGGAAAAATATTAAGGAGACAAGGGAATATATCCCAAAAGTCAAAAGATATTTTGACAAATTAACCTCTCTTTAAGGATGACGACAGATTTAACTAAATTACAAAAGGAAAGCAGGAAAATATATGCTACACGAACTATATATGAGCGGACTTAACATTATGCCGCTTCTAAAAATATTTAAAGTCGTAATACTGGCTTTTATGCTGTTTGGACTGTTTGCAGTCATAATAAAAATACTTGGAGAAAAAGCAAACTTTAAAGTATTTTTAAAGCCTTTAGGTATTATAGCACTGCTATGTACTATGCTTGGATATTTTACCTATAAGGACATTGCTAACGAAAACAGATTTAATCAGATGTTTAACAAATTTATCCCTGAATATAAGGGTTACGGCTTTTACAATACTGTACGGGATTATGATATAACAGGCAAGGTGAGAGTAGTAAGAATGTTATATAACGACGAATACATGCCAAAAGTATCTGAAGTACGAAACAAGCTGTCAAACTATATGTTTGACGCAAGAATACAGCAAAGCAATGACGACTTGACAACACTTGCAATGCTTGCAGTAGACACTAACATTAAAGACGGTCTTCGTAAAAGAATACCGTATGCAATAAGCAAAAGAAACAAAGGCGGAATAATGATTGCCTGTAAAAACGTGCTAAATGCAGAAAAGCAGTGCAACCAGTATCTGACATTTGACTAACAAAATATAATGAAAGGAATAAATGCTCCGCTGTAAAAAATATTATAGCGGAGCATATTTGAAAATATGAAAAAAAGCTCACACTTAATAAAGACAATAGGAGACAAGTTCAGGGACGACAGGTACAAAAACGAATTAAGCCTTGCCCAAATGGGTGCGCTTTTAGGAGTATCAGGAACACAGGTAAGCTATTATGAGCTAAAAAACGTGCTGATAAAATATAAGACAATTGAAAAATATGCAAAGGCTCTCGGCAGAAAGCCGCAAGAATACATAAAATATGCTAAAATCATCCAGTACCCAAATTCAAGGCGCATTGGCGATATTTTAAAAAAAGAACGCATTAAAAAAAATAAGACAATGGAGCAGGTATGCAAGGAAATGAACATATCATTTATGAGCCTATATAGATATGAAAACGCTCTGAATAAATATATAAGAAGCGATACCGTAGAAAAATTTGAAAAATACTATAAAATGAAGAAAGGGGAGCTATTAAATGGCATTACTGTTCAGGACAAAAATATATGCTGACATACCCTCGGTCAATGCTGTGTGGATTGCAAATAGCGTAGGAGGGCTTGCTCCAAGCCCAAAGGCAACAAAATTTAAGGAAGAAGTCAAGCCCAAAATTGTAAACGAGTTCAGGAAAACTTTGAGAAAACCTAGCACAAAGCGTCTATTCGTAATAATAAAGCTGGGATTTTCAGACTACAGGACACGGGATATTGACAACTACAACAAAATAATACTTGACACAATAAAAGGCGAGATATTCCTTGACGATGAGCAGATAGATATTCTGCTAAATGTAAAGCTAATGGACGAAAGCAGCAACTACTTTGAGCTTATAATAGATGACGACATCAGCACTATATTTAACATACGGGACTATATATTGAAAGACGAAATTAACTTCATGAAAATGTCAAACGTATACAATAACAAAAAGGAAAAGGAAAAAGGTGTTATACATGAAAAGGAAGTGCCTGTGACATTTGGAGCAAAAATACAGCTTTTAAGGGAAGCGAAAAAGCTGACTATTGCAAAACTTGCTAAAAAGCTGAATGTGACTGACACTAAATTAATGCAGTATGAAACAAATACCCAAGTTCCAGCAAAGACAATGGTTAAAAAGCTGGAAGAAGTTTTTGGATTATCCACAGGCTTTTTAGAAGATATGCTAAAGAAAAGTGGAAAACGAAAATAGGAAAGGACAAACGTAAAATGAATATAATTGAATATACAATAACAAAAGACAGAGAAATAAATAAATATGTAAAGGAGCTAGAAGAATATCAGAAGATATTCCATAAGGCAGTATCGACAGTTCTTTTAATAATATCTATATTTATGACATTATCAATACCAAGCCTTAGTGGAAGCGTCATATCAATTGTGATAACATTGTCATTTTTGATAGTCATTGACTTTATTTTAACAATGAAGTCTAAAAAATATCTTTCTATAAAGTCAGCGCCCTATGTAAAACGAAAAATAAGATATTTTACGCAAGATATTATAAATGAAGCAAAGATAAAAGGAGTTGAAATCACGTTGCCTGTAAATAACAGAGCAATAATTGAATACAAAAACACAGTATTTTCAGAAATTGAGGACTTGAGCCAGTTTATAAGAAATAACAAAATAAAGGTTTCATTTAAAGACATCATAATAATAAGTTTAATATCAGCGACACAGAAGATGAAGCTGCAACTTATAGAACCTTATAAAATATCAAAACGCCAATCTGCCATAATCGAAGGCATAAAAAAATACTATGTAATAGATGTAGACAAATACTGCGTTACAAAGGACGACATTAAAAACTATTATGACATAGAAATAATATATTATGAGAAAGGGCTTGATTTTACAAATGAACTTAACAGATATTAAAGGCTATGACAACGAAAAGTCTCTTGCAAGAAGCCAAAGGGATTTATTTAGGACAATAGGATTTGCAGACCTTAAAAAAGAATGTATAGACCAAAAAGAGTTTAAAATCTCTTTTAGAAAGGCTCTAGTTGGATATGTATTCACACCATACGTACTAAAGGAATACAAAAAAGCAAAGCAGGATGAATATGAGCTTGACAGAATTTCATTAAGTTTTAAGTCAGAATATGAGCTTGATGACTACATACTGCAACTTTTTACAGGCTGGCAAATTGCTGACTTTTTAAGAGAGCCTGACAGACTGGAAAAAACATTAAACGATGTAGCAGAATTTAGGAACAGAGAACCCTTAAATGACGACCTTGATTTTTCCGATGTAAAGATGTATCTAATTTATGACACGCTCTACAAGCATATGAACGAGGAACAGGGAAGCTACGAAATACATATTGAGCATAATGTGTTAAATAATGATATAAATATATATCTTGATGAGAAGAATGTGCTTAAGAATGAATATTTTGACGCAACTAAATGCAACATATTAAGCATATCAAAAACTGAAAATGATAACGAAATATTAATAAGCGCTGATATAGAGCTGATAAAGGATATTTATTCGTTTGAGACAGGATTAAAGGTTGCTGTGCTTACCTGCAAAAGAAGACTTGAAAACTTCATAAAAATAAAAAAAGAGGACTTTTCAATATTCTGTCAAAATCTTCTGATTAATAAAAGAACCCTGACGTCGTTTATTAACTATAACTTTGAAGCCGCAGACAACATCACCGAATTTACGCAAAGTGAGCATGGTGACTACCGAAAACTGGCAAAGGACTTCATATATAGCAGTACAGACTATATAATCTGCGGGAATGAAGTTATGTCACGTAGACACTTAAAGAATATGCTGAAGTCTCAGATTAAGGATTACGATATAAACGAGATTACGTTTGCTGCGTTACTGCTTAGAAAATTTCCAGTAGACATGTCAAATGCTAAAAACGAGAACCTTGTTAAAGAAATATTCGACGAAATTATGGCTGAAAAACAAAAAGCATAGATTACCTATGCTTTTTTTTTACATTACATAATTGACTTTTTTTAAGTAATATGTTATAATCAATTAAAAATAAAACATTTACAGGAAAGGACATAAAAAATGAATAATGAAATATTAAGAAAAGAACTTTTACAGCAAGCAATATATGATTTATTTGGACTAAATGGAAAAAAAGGCTTTTTAGAACAGGAAAATAAAAATTTTGAAATAAGAAAAGAGCAGCAGCATGCAGTAAAGGAAGTTGTGGACGCATTTATATCTAACCCTAAACATATCCTAATGGAAGCTCCGACAGGAACTGGGAAAACGTTTATCTATTCCTACATAGCGCTTATGGACTTAGGAATTGCAACAGCCTTAAAACTAGAACCGAAAAACATTGTAATAGTAACTAATAACAAATCGCTGCAAAAGCAGCTTACAAAAGACCTAAAGGAAAACATTGCACCGAATGTAATAAAATATTTAACAAAAAGCTCAATACTTGACACTTTAGAAGATATAAATATGTCAAGACTAAAACATCAGCTTGAAAGCAGCTTGCTTAGCATAGGTACATATAAGTCAAAATCAAACTATATATGTGCAACAATGTTTAAGGAGGAATTTTTATCAAAAAGAGAAAAGACAAAGGATGAAAAAATATTTAATGAATTTTTGCTTGAAAACTACAAGGATTTAAACCCTAAAGCAGAATTAAATAAAAAATTAAAAGGCTTAGCGATAGGAAGCCTTGATTTGGATGACCTAGACCTTGATAAATGCGAAGGCATAAACAAGTCAACATTTAACTACCTGTTTTCAACAATGTCTTGCGAAGAAAGCAACAAAAACTTCTGCACAGACCCAAAATGTGTATGCAAGAGAGGCTTGTCGTCATATAAAATCATGATAATGAATTACGACTATCTTTTTAGACTGTCACAGGTAGTGCCTTTAAATTTCATAGAAACATTAATACTTGACGAGTGCCATAACATACCGTCAAAACTTATGAACTGCTTTTCAGAAAAATTTAGTATGAAATCATATAAAAATAAAATTGAAAAGCTGAAAAAAAGATATGGAGACCTCTCAAGCCTTGAAAAACAAATTACTAATGTAGATAAGCTGACAGAATTTACAAAAAGCGATATGCCCAGCCAAGGCACATATACAACTGTCAACAAGAACCTTATATTTGGATTGGACTATCAAACAGTAAAGAATATTTCGGAAACAGAAAAATTTGACACTGATACAACATTCAGCATTATAAAAAACCTGGATAAAATATTTAAAGATGAAATAAACTCAATAAACAAATATTTGAACAAATTTAAAAAACTTACAAGCAAAAAAATAAAGGTCGAACTGAGCGGCGTACTTATAAATGAGATAGATTTGTTAATTGAAGCCGTGCTAAATCAAAACAATATTGACATAGATATGTCAAATGCCTTAAAAGAAAATAGAACAAGGCTTGAAAATTTTACAGACTTTATAGAAAATTTTAATAATTTCATTAAATACTGTCAAGAGAATAAAATAAGCAATAATAAAGAAAATGTAATTAAATATTTGGGCGATAAAATTAACAAGTTCAGCCTTAATACAAATCTAGCCAATATAATATATGAAGCAGCAAAAGATAAAAACGTAATACATAATGCAGCGGAAGATATTATCTTTGAAACAGTGGGACTTCTTAATAAATATATGGTAGATAATCCAATCGAGGAAGTAAACCAAATATATCCTGAAAATCTTTTAAAATGTGCGAATTTGAGAAAATTCATAACTGTTTCAGATGAAGTAAATGACGAGTTTAAAAAAAGAGCCAAAGAGCTAGGCTATAGCAACAAGAACTGGCTCAATGAAAACGAGCGGGAATTTGAAAAAATGCTAAAAAATAAAAACGGAAGCGACATAAAAGAAATATATTCAAACATAAAATATTTAGCAGGAATAATACGAGAAACAACTTTAATATCTCGTGTTACAAATGACATTACGATGTATAAAAATTTCATAGAAGATATAATAGAATATAGAAATTATAACACTATAACAAACAGTTCACAAAAAATTAATTATGCCGACTTAAAGAATATGTACCTTGAAAAAATAAACGAACTTTATGTTAAATATAACATAGCGGCATTAAAAATTATAAATTTGGAAAAAGTAACCAATTTAAAAGAAGCAGACAAAAATAACCAGCAGGAAATAATAATAAACTTAGTTGACACAAACACAAGATTTTTATATGAAGATTTTTTAGGAAACTTAGTAAGTGATGACGGAGAAACTGTATATATTCCAAAAATAATTTACAGTTCGGCAACAATGACTACATCGGACAAAAACGGATATGACTATTTTAAGAAAATGTTAAATCTTGAAAATAGACAAACATTTGAGGTAAGCGAAATAAAATCTCCATTTAAGCTGGAAAATAGACAATGGATAATGCTAACTAAAAAAATGACATTTAACAAAGATAATCCAAAAGATAAATATTACGGTAAAACTCTGCTAAAAAATAACGTATCAAAAATGATTACCGAAAATCCAAATGGGACATTAATACTTACAACAACGCAAGGCGACGTATACGATATTTATAATAACTGTAAAGACTTAAATGATGTAAACATATTCTCGCAATATGAAACATCATTAAAAACAGCCATAAAAACTGTAAAGGAAAGCAGTCTTAAAACAGTTATAATAGGCTCAAGCGGACTATGGGAGGGTATTGACATAAAAGGGGACGACCTTACGACAGTAATAATATCAAAACTACCATACTCTCAAGTAAATGCAAGCAACAACAACGCTTACTTTACTAAGGCTCTAATAAATGACCTGATAACATTTCCAGCCAAAACCACATTCAGTAATGAATTTTGGAGCTGGTATAAAAATGATATGGCAATTACATTTTATCAGGGGATAGGTCGGCTTATCCGTAGTAAAAGCGACTATGGCGTTATAATATTTATGGTTGACGCCACAACTATTGGATATAATGAAAAAGCAAAAGGAAATGCAAGTGAACTAGGAACAGATATTAAATGGAAAAAATTCTTTGACCTTGGCAGCGATAAAATTCAGATGACACCGTCAGGCGAAAATAAAAACGTATATCTAGCAAACTCAATGGACGAACTTATAACCTTACATAAAAAACTATTGGAAAAATCTAAAAAATTGCAAGAAAACTCTTGACATTTAATATAAAATGTGATATATTTGTAACATAAGGAAAAAAACAAATATATAGAAGAAAAGGGTTGATTGAAATGACTGAAAAAATGAAAAAAACAATATTAATGTGCCTATATGGAGCGTTATTTGTGTTTGGATTTATAATGATAAAAAACATAGCACAGGGAAACGTTTCATTTATGGGGCAAAGCCATAAGATATACAAGGAGTACGAATTTCCTGAAAGATACTACGTCTGGGTGTCAAATGACAGACTTTCAGAGGGTTCTAAGCAAAATTATGTATTCCAAAGAAACAACAAGAAAGTAAAGATAGAAAGCGGCTCTAAAATAATAATCTTAAGAAAAGAGGGGCTTAGCTACTTTAATACAAAGTCAGAAGACGGTATCTTAAAAGTTGCCTTTTCATATAAATTAAAACCTGGATTTGTCTCAGGTGCTGACAACGACAGAATAAACTGGTTCAATGACTTTAGACAAGACGGAATAACTTATGCAATAGGAACATCCAACATCAATCAAATCCGTTTTTGGGAAGTGCTTGGAGGGACTACTAGAAAACTTACGTACGACGTTCCAAGACGTGCAAAGTATGACCTTAAGACATTGACCGAAGCTGAAGTTTGGGCTAAGCAAAAAAATATAGTAAGAAAAGCGATAAATGCTCACGCACTTGTTGTAACAAACGTAGCGTTCTTTGACGCAAACAGGGGAGATATGAACTACTATGCACAGGACAGCGACTATGACGAAAACGACTACTTGGCGCAAAGCTACCCTAACAAAGTTCCTGACGACCTTAAAGGCGTTCTAAATAAAATTATGGCTGACGAAAGCGAATTAAACTCAATGTATGATAATATGCAGAACCAAAAACTTAAAGCAAAGGTTAAAAACATTGAAAAAGATAACGCAAGACAGGAACGTATCAACAAAAAGTCTCGTGAAAGAGCATTTGAAAAATAAACTGATAAATAGGCTGTTTTAAGCCTATTTTATTTTGACTTTAATTATTTTATATGCTATAATATAAAAAAAGAAAAACTCAAAGGAGACCAATTATGCAAAAAAAAGATAACCTAAAAAAACTGTACAGCATAAGACACTTGCTAGAATTGCCATTAAAAGAGACAGAATTTAAAAAAGAAAGCGATAGTCATCTAATAAGAACATACGAGTATAGCGACTACTTCATAAAAATAAAAATTGAAGGCTACAAAGGGAACGACCTTAAGACTGTGGCAGACTTAGTATTTGCTACATTAAGACCAAATCTTGCAAGCCAAAGCACAACATTTGAATTTAAGGCTATGTGCGACAGGAACATTCTTATGTTTTTAGCAAACTTATGCAAGAAAAGCAGATGTGAAGTAAAATTAAGTACAGGCAGTGAATACATAAACGAAGACCGTAAACCCCTAAATTCTGTATTTGGGGGAACAGGTGCGAAAAGCGTGTATTCTGGAAATATTTGCGGCGAAATAAATAAGACATATTTAGAAGATGAATTTGATACCTTCAGCGAAGACCTCAAAAGACATCTTGAATATATAATTGAAAATATAAGATTTTCACAGAGCGATTTAGAATATTTAAAAATTCAGAACGGGCTGGCATATATAAAGCAAGTACGGGATGAAGAAATTGAAAAACTTACTGAAAATATTTAAAAAAAAGTTCTTGACATAATAAGTCAGATATGATATACTATTCAGGTAAAGTGCAGCAGGCATTATCTTCCGCACAACTGTGGAAGTTTTCAGCATACATTTAATTGGAATATTATTAATGTTAAGAATGAATAATGGTAAAGTCCCGCTGCACCAGCCTGCAATAGAGAAAAGGGTTGATTAGTAAGCTGACTATAGGTCGTAAGTCTGAAAGCTGTCGTGAGTATCAGTGACTTGCAGGCAACTACCATTATCTAAGGAACTTATTTATAAGTTCCTTTTTTAGTTAAATAGTTGCTACATTGACATTGACAAAATACATAATATGTGGTATACTACCTATGTAGTAAAAAAGTATAGTATCCAAGATTTCACTCAAGGCATAAATTTTATTAAATAATACAAGAACTCTCGTAACTTTAGTTATGAGATGAATTGTATATAAAAAGTAAAGTTGTGGACATAAAATGTCCTATACTATAGAGGTGATGTGGCACACCTGAAAGAATAAGGATACCGTATGAGTATCAAACTTCTTAGAAGATAATATCAGATATTATCTTTAAAACTCTCGACTTCCAGTCGTGAGTAGTTCACTATCTTTTTTTGTTTTATTTTTTTAGACTGAAAAACTGTATTGACACAAAAGCACCAATACAGTTTTTTTAGAGAAAGGACAAGATTTAAAATGAAATTATTTGACGTATTCAACGAAAAAGAAACTGAAAATGGCGACAAAGCATATAAAAGCACAAGGAATAAATATTTAGACACATTATTTGCTTCAAACTACTATAGACGCAATCCTGACAAAATTCCTGAGTTCTTAGATAAAAACTCGGAGTTTGACAAATGGTACGCAAGATTTATGCGAGACCCAAGACAAAACGGAAACGGTGCTAGAACATTAGGACAAAACTTAATGCTTCAGACAAATATAGAACCGTATGACGTGCTGGTGTCAGGCAGAGCGGATGACATTTTTAATATGGGCTATAAATTATATAGATACAATAAATATTCAAAAGGCGGTAAATATTGGGAGTTCATATACGGTATGCTGACACGTGCCAATGAAGTGCAGGGAGCTGGAACACCTCTTGAAAAAATGATGTTATACAACATAAAGAAATGGCTTCCAAGAATAGCAGGGAAAAGAAGCAATCTTAAAAGAATGAAGGCTCGTGCCTTCAGGGACTGCTTCAATTTAACATCAAAGCAGTATAACAGTTTGCTGAAAGGAATTGATACAACGGAGAGCATTTTATCAAGAAAAGAAAAAGTAACGGACTATGAAAAAGTGCCGTCTCTTGCAATCCTAAGACATCAGACTGAGTTTAAGAAAGACGAGATGTATTTAAAATATATGGACGAAGTGTCAAAAGGAAACGCTAAAATAAATACAGGTGCTATGAACGTATACGACATCTGTAAAAACTATCATAGAAATAAAATTACGTCAATGGAAGCAGATGTATTATTTAGAAACTTGCCAAAGGCTAATCTTGGGAAAATGATAGCCATAGTTGACAACTCTGCAAGTATGAAAAAAAACAAATGCCAGCTAAAAGCACGTGCAATAGGTCACTACATAGCAAAAAATACAAGCTATATGAATAACCACATAATAACATTTTCAAGCAGACCCGCTCTGCTTGAGCTAGGGAAAAGCTACGAAGCTGATATGAATGTCTTAAACTCATTTAAAGATATATCAAATACTAACTTTGGGAGGGTTATGGAGCTTCTTGAAAAAGTGACACAAGATGTGCCTGACTGGATAGTGGTTCTGTCGGATATGGAATTTGACATTGGAAGCAGCTGCTCAAAGGACAAGGCAATGAAAACATTAAGAAAGCTAAATCCGAACTTGAAACTTGTATGGTGGAACTTGTCAGAAAGAGGTATTACATCACCTGAAACAGACAAGTACCAAAATATATTTATGGGCGGGTTTAATCCAAAACTGCTAGAGCTACTAAAATTAGGCTTCAATGGTGAAGCATTTATAAAGGAAGCAGTTGAAAATTACAAGCAGCATATAATAAGCTCATTATATAAATAAAAAAAGAACTGGCTAAAAAAGCCAGTTTTTTTATTTTTATAAAAAAGATACGTGAAAAAATCACGTATCATAAAATATACTAATCGTTTTCACTTAAGTTGTCATTAAAGTTAGCGCTTGCTATCATTGATAAACCTCTTAAATTCACAAGTCTAGCATATTTTTCATTTACATATACTATTTTAAGGTCGTTATCCTCGATATTGTCTACAAGAAGCGGGTACAATAAGTCCTTAATAAAGATTGAACCTCCTCCGTACACGTAAATTACAGTAGTAAACAGTCCTGTGTTACCGCTTGCAAGGATTTTATTAAGCCTTTTGACAATACTGTTTACAAAGGGAACGCTTTCCTTGAGAACGATTGACTTTATAAGGTTGTATCTGTTCTTAGCCCCGCTATGAAGACCCTGAACTAAAAAGTCTCCAAGACCGTCACGTGTAGTGATGTTATGCTGAGCAACTTCTGTTGAATTATCGACAACCCTTTCAAGCACAGTACCAAACCCATTAATTAAAGTCTTTGAAGCAGTCGGAGAAAAACTCTCGTCACGCATTACTGCAAAGTTTACAGTACCCTCTCCAACGTCAATTCCTATAACATTTTTTTCAGCGGCAATATTCTCGTTAGGCTCGTCTGTATTCTTATAGCAATTTTCAAGAAGCGACACGTCGTGGCTTAACGCAAACTGTCCGCAAGCACCCTCGCTTACAACGATAACGTGCTTGAAGCTAAGCTCAACCCTGACTAGATTTTTAAAGTTGTGAAACGTAACAATGTGCGTATTGTTAATAAATCCTTTTTCGTAAAGCTCCTTTTCACGCTGAAACTCTGTAATAGGAAGCGCTAGAACTACATCAACCTCAGCCTTTACAATTTCACTTGGAAGCTGATTATTTTTATCAAAATACGCCTTTAAGGCAGTAGCGCCAAGAGTTGCTAGAGCCAGTATAAAGCTAAGCTCCTGCTGAGCCTTAGACTGATGTGTATTCACATCAAACGTAGTGTTCATGTCTCCTTCGGCAATAGCCTTAGCACCTACCAGAAAACGACCTGTATTAGATATGACAGCCGAGCTGAACGACACATCCATTTTATTGTACAAGTTTGATATTGTGCTTCTTATTGCGTCGCTGCTTTCAGCAAGTATTGAGTTAGGATTTGAAAAAGAACTTACAACACTTGGGACGCTTATATTTTCTCCATTTCTAAAAAATTCATTTTGTAAAATTTCACCCTTGACATATCCATTTCCTATGTCAAGACCGCCTTTAATTTTAATTTCATTCATTATTTTATTTTTCCTTTCTTATTAAAAATTCATAATACTTTTTAGCATTTTATCCGAAGTATCAATTTTTTTACTTCCCTTTGTTTCAGATAACTCACTGGATTTATTATTTTCAGCAGACGGTTTATCGCCATTATTAGATGAACCTAAGTCATCAAGGTCGTCATCTACTGAAAAATTACCAACTTTAGATGAAGTTTCTTTTACAGGAGAAACTTTTTCCAAGTTCTCACCAGTTTTTTCTTCTATATCAGAAACTTTTTCAGTTTTACCTCGTATTTTATTTTTAGCATTACGAGATGTAACATCTGATATATTATTCATATTGCTATGCTGACTAAAAGGAATGTTTCCCAAAAGGTCATTTAAGCTCATTTTATTTACATCTGTATTACCATATTTAAGCTGTGTAACCTTAATAAGCTGAATAAGGCTCGCTTTTCTATTTTTTTGAGCCAAAAGCCACTCCTCTACAGCAGGGTCGTCATCAAAAATGACAATCATTCTGTTCTCGTCTTTTGATTTTCTAGGCTTTGCCATATATTGCACCTTCCTTTCAAAATTTATAATATAATAAAAATGTAATCTATCATATATAATGAAGTATATCATAAAATATAAAAAAATGCTAGACATATTTTTAAAATTTTATATAAAATTACAATAAAAATATAACAAGCAATATAACATAAAATTATAATCTATATTCATTTATGAATTGACTTTTGACAAAAAAACAGGTATAATTGATACAGTTAGCAAAACTTATTTTTAAGAAAGGAAGGGTAAAAAAGTATGACAAATAATGATACCAATAACAAAAATAATGGAACAAATAACAACATTGAAGCAGAAAAGAGCAGATTAATGAAATATCTAAACAGCAATGACGATAAGAGTAGCATATTAATTGAAGACAAGACTGCAACACAAAAAGGCTACAAGGGAATACTTGCGGCAATAGGTCTTGTAGCGTTAGCGGGAATAAGCATTTGTGGAATGAACTATCTTTTTGGAACGCACTCCGAACAAAAAAACGTTAATACCAGCATACAAAAGTCAGAACAAAATAATGTAAATACAGCTAAATCAATGGCAGATGAAATACTTGCAACACAGCTGTCACACAACATAACGATAAATAATGGTGATACAGGATATATGCTTCTGTCGAAGGAAACAGATGTTGAGCCAGCAATGTCGCTAAATTTAAAAGACAACACAAAAAACACTACACAAGATACAAGCAATGACGCAGAAAATATGACAACTTACACAGGATATTTTGTAAACTCTAAGAATAAGGACGTAGGCATTAGAATAGACTGCACTAAAAATGATACTGACATTTTTACATTCGGAATATTGCAGCTAAATGAAGATACAGAATGGAATATTGACTTTAACTTTGACATAATGGAATATGAATATATTAAAAAGGAAAACGGCAAAGAAGCAGAAAAAGTAACAAAATCATTCACAAATGATGAGTTTAAATCTATAGTAACTAAAATTTTAAAAAATGAATATTTCAAATAATAGAAAAGAGGTTTTAATAATGAGACATAATAAAATACTAACATTTATAATGCTAACAGGATTAGCAGTATCACTAACATCTTGCAAAAAAGACACAAAAAAGATGAGCAAGGAGGTAGAGCAGAAGCTGGACACTAAAAAAGATACATCTTCTCAAAGCACCGCTGATTTTTTAAAGACATTTATAAAAAATGACTACACGGTAGAAATAAACGGACAAAAATTAAATGATGTAAGAGGTCACGGAAAATTAACACAGAATGATGACAAATACGAATTTTTTGGTTCTGCTACAAATGAAAAATCAGGAAAAAATACGGCAATAATGTATGAACTTACAAAAGACAGCCTTGACTATCTTCAAATATCGCAGGTAGATACAAAAAATGCAAAGGCTGCTGTAGCAGTATTCAGCCCAACCGAATATGAGGTCTCTACATCATCAAAAAGCTACGGAAAAGTAAAATATAGCCAAAAAGACCTGCCTAACATAATAAAAGATATTTTAACAGACGAAAAAGGCAACATTCTTGACATTGAAAAATAAGGAGACATTAAATGGAAGCAAATTTAACAAATAAAGTATATACTGGCGGAATAAGCGACATCGTAAACTATACTGCAATCAATCATAAGAGCCTAAGTTCAACAACAGAATTTATATCTCTTGACAAGACAATAGCCAAAGTAAGTGAAATTAACAACACTATAATATTAAAATTATATTACAATGACATTAAAAACTACAATGGAATGTGTATTGGAGAAATGACTATAAGACCTAGCCGCTACATTATAAAAAATTTTGAAAGACTTTTAACACTAAATAAAAGCGTAATCGTATATTTAAAGCACAAAAAAATATTAATATATAACAGCAAGTCAAAAAGGCTGACATTAATGCTGAAAGACAGAGTTATTGACAGACATACTAGAAGCATTTGTACAATAAATGACTGCAAAATAAAATATCACAAGCTGTCTCTAATGCTTATTGAAGACATCGCTGAAAATAAATCGTCTGAAATATTCAATAATATTAATATTCTCACAATTAAAAGAAAATCATCCGCCATAAGACTTCAAAAAATAAACGGCACAGTAATGGCAACAAATTTCAGCTTCAGCGATAACGCAGTAAATATAAATTATCAATGGAACAACGACATTCTGTCTGACAACAATATGCTAATAAAATACAGAAACTCGGATATAATCGTAGAAATAAAAAACTTATTAAAAGCGGTATCAACATTAAAGGCGCTTCAGTACCTTGAGGACACGCTGCTTTGGAACATCATAGAAAATAATACGGCTCTAGCATTAATTGACAGCATAGAAACTATAATGGCAAAAAATATACAAAGCGACATAAATAAAGCAAGACCAGTAGACTTTATATTAAACCACGCATTAGAGGAAAAATTTCTGCCAACTGTAATAGAACTTGAAAAAGTAAGAAGACTTGAAGCAGACCTGAAAAATAATAAAGTTTGCGTTGAAATAAAGACAAGTGTTAAAATATATGACTTAATATTAAAAACATTAATTAAAGCAGACCATTTATATTTTAGTATTGACACCAACATATCATATAATGAAATAAAAGAAATTATAATAACAATATTTAAAAATTTCCCAAATGTAAGCAGTATTGATATTAAAATGTCAAAAGCATATAACAAAAAATGCGAAGTCAATATAAATAACTTACACAATATGCTGACCGCATATTTAATGACGCTTACTGAAAAAGACAAAGCTGTATTTTCAGAAATTGAAGAAGCATTATCTATGACAGAAAACGCACCTGATGTAATAATAACTGATATACCAAAAGAAAAAAGTTTATAGAATAAAAAAGGAGTTCTAACTAGAACTCTTTTTTTACTAGCTTTAAAATCACTTGACTGTATTGAAATAAACTGGTATAATCAAAATTAAGAAATTGAAAAAAATAGGAGTGATAGAAAAATGACAAAAGTAACATTAAAAGCAGTATTGCTCTCTATGCTATGCACAGTTTCTTTAGGTAATGCGCAAAGTATGCACTTTTACGGAGGAATGGCAAACCCACGTGAAGAAATTGCAAAGATAGCAGGAGTAAAAACTGCACCAGTACATATAACAAATAACGTAAAGACATCTTCGCAGAATACTGAAAAAGGGGACGCAGACATCAAGGATGACGGAAAAGAGCCTGTTATTTCAAACGTTATTTCTTATATCGAAAAAAAGCCTTTAAATCAGATAAGCGGAATATCCCAAAAGGAAGCCGCTATGAGAATAAAACTCTATAGAGAAATTCAGAAGCACTTAGGAAAGCCGTACTACTGGGGAGCGTCAGGAAGAAGCAGATTTGACTGCTCAAGCCTAATGCAAGCAGTATACAAGGATAGCCTTAATGTAAACATTCCCAGAGTAAGCAGGGAGCAAGGTGCAAAGCTAGGACACATTGTACCTCTTGCAAAAATGAGAATGGGAGACTTAATTTTTATGGACACATTACATAAAGGCTATATAACTCACGTAGGAATGTACGTAGGAAACGGTGAAATGATACACGCAAGCTCCACATACGGAAAAGTGGTACGTGTTAAGTTTGACGGCTTTTACAGAAACACATACAGATTTTCAAGAACATTATTCGGATAATGAAAGGCGGCTGGATAAAATTGGTTTCACAGGAAAAAATTAAAAAAAGGACAAAGAGCCTTAACTACAAAGCCAAAAGATATGGCTTTAAAATTAATGACATAATCACAGAAGTGACTAAAAAAACAAAGCAGAACTATTACAGAAAACTGGCTAAAGGTGAAACAGATGAGCTTGAAATAATTGAAAAATACTTGGATGAAAAAATTAAAAAGAAATTAAATGAAGCCAAGAGCAAAGGAGGATAAGATTTGGAAAAATCTATTTTTACTGACAGTGACAAACTTGAATTTAAAGGAAATAATGACATGAAAGATATAATGGACAACAAATTTAAAATTTCAAAATACAAGGAGGTAGAAATAATTCCTCCGTTTGTATTAAACGACCTGGACTATGTAGACAGCGTAAAGGCAAACTATTTTAAGACGTTAAGGAACATATTCCTGGCGAGTATGAAGGAAAGCGGACTTAATGCTGATGAGCTTGAAATGAGCGCTGTAAAGAAAATAAGATTTATGGTTGAGGACAAATTCATAATAGAGGGTCTTCTGCCAATAACAGTTATACCAATCTATGAATTTAAGAACGGAAAACTGGTATCGGAAGACTATACAATAGACCCTTTTAACATAGAGATTGACCTTGAGCTTCAAAGCCCAATTAAGGAAGACAACGAGGACATTGAAATAACATATACATATAAAAATCTTATGACAAGGCTAAAATCAGTATTTGCAAGACAGCCATATATGTACTACTCAGATGTCAAGACAAAAAATAATATCCTGTATGACTTTACATTCTACCTTGACAGCGCTTTTCTGATGTCAAACATAATGGGATATGCCCTTTTAGGCTTTGACACAATAGAATATAGGAAAATGGGAAGCATAATTCAGATTATATTAAGAAACGAAGAAAACTTTGAGCTTCATTCTGAAATAAACAGCGACCAGGAGGAATTTAAAAAAATTCGTAAGAAAAACTATACGTTGGAGCAGTTCAACGATGACAAATTCTTTGATATGGACTACGGTACAGATTAAACAATGAAAGGATGTGTTAAAAATGGCTAGGGTATACTGTCAAAAATGCGGATATTCAATGACTGGACGTAACGGGGACTACAAGTTCTGTCCGCAATGCAATTCTTACTGCTACTTTTACAGCAAGATTAAACAAAATTTTAATAGAAGCGAAAAAATAAGCAAATGCAGTCATTAAAATACAGACGCTAGATGTTTCAATAAAAAATAAATTTTGAAAACATTTGGCGTTTGTTATTATATAAAAAGTTATTGACAAAATTAACAATATATGCTATAATTAAGGTGTAATATTAACTTACTGTAAGTCAAGATGACAAAAGTTCGTTAAAACTGGCAATTTTAAACGAACGTAAAAAAGTATCATATATAACCGATTAAGCATTTAGACATAATGCCAAAGTCTATACAATGCTTAAAATAATGAATAGCTGTAAGGTTCACGTGGGTTCAATTCCCACCCTGTCCACTACGGACGGGCTTTATGGTAAGAAAACCTTTTAAAGCGAAATAAGGCAGTTCCTGGTTAGACTGCCCTTTTTTATTATATAAAAAATCACAGACGCCTTAAAATAGCTGCCTGTGATATTATCTAACTCAAAATCTATCTTGCGAATATATTTACGCTGTCATCAATATATTGCAGTTTACCATTTTGAAATACCGATATTGTGCTTGAACAGCGGCTTTTAAAAGTAATTACAACCTGATTGAATGTCTTTGAATAAATTTCGCCAAAATTGTGCATAAGTATATTGAAATAAGATTTAGAATAACTGTGATATAGATATAATGAATTATCTGACATCTTCATGAAGCATTTGTCAGTATAGTTGCCTACGCCGTAGCAGTTCTTATATTTAGGCGGATAAAGGCTTGTTAGATTTTTAAGTCTTTCAGTCATTGCGTTTAAATAATTACAAATCTCAGTAACCTCGAATGAGTTGTCAATATCAATATAATTGCGACCAGCCCTAAAAATTCCAAACTTGAACTCCATATTGTAAGGCATGACTGCCGCAAGTTCATTTAAAAATATAAGCTGGTCAAGTTCCTTATCCAAAGGCTTGTAGTCAAATATATCAATTATGCCGTGATTTCTGATATGGTCGACAACATAGTAAAGTGCAAGAAGCCTAGCCTTGGAAGGTGTAAAGTTTTGAAGTATGACCTCACGTCTGTCAGAAATCAAGCCGTTCTTAAATAAAATATCAAATAGCATATCACATATATCCGCAATATCGCTAAACATTTTTAATATATTAAACACATTTTGTGTGATATTGGTAGCCATTGCAAAATTTATTTCCCTTCCAGATGTGCTTGATGACATACTATTAAATACATCCACGCAGTCTGTAAAATGTAATATTTCAATCGCTTGAGCATTGACATTGATTAACACATCAATCATACTAGAACGGTAAGAAAAATATCCGTTTAAGCTAGGCTGCACCATACAATAAATATATTTAAACATTTTAAACTGTTCATTAAAATTTTTAGGTGAAAATTCACTATCATACATATTAATAACCTCAACAGAAACTTTATTGTCATCAGTTCTGCTGCTGGAAACCCTAATATCATTAAAGTCAGTAGGTTCAAAGCCGCACTTTTGCAAAGAAATAAAATCTGCCGCCACTTTAGCTGACAAAAATTTAGATAAGCCGTCAAAATCATCGCTGTCCAAAACACTGTTCATATCCCACATAAAAACATCTCCAATCTTTTAATTATAATACGTTTCTCTTACTTGAATTATATCAAATGTTATGTAAAAAGTCAATATAAAAAAACAGAATAGAAAAACTGAAAATTAAAAAACTTAATGCTGTTTTTACCTAAAAACTTTTAATAAAAAAATACATCTTCCCCTGAGTAAAAAGATGTATTATATCTACAAAAAATAAAAAAAGAATTAAATCTTTAAATGGATTATTCTTCTGCTTTTGTACGCATTGGAATTATAATAAACACAACGACCCCACCAATAGAAAGAAGGATAATTGAAATTGTTATTCCAAGCATTGTAGCCGCTGAAAAAACATTCAGTTTTCCATTTGACATATTAAATGAAAAACCCAGTATTGATATTGGCAACAAAAAGAACGAAGCCTTAAATCCCTCAAGATTTATACCTTTATATACGTTAAGGCATAACGTCATAAGCCATATATTAGATATAATATATAGCACTAATCCAGCAATTTGAAGATAAGTTAATGAGTGAATAAAGTTTTTTAATATTTCCATGTATACTGTCCTTTCTTTTATATAAGTAAAGCTGAATTTTTTTCACGCTTTATTTATTTCGTAATTAATTATAGCATTAAATATCAAAATTGTCAACTAAAACACTTGTTAAATTTATCTAAAAATTGTTGACTTATGGTATAAAATGTGCTATAATTAATTATAATAAAAGTTATGGAGGAGATAAAAATGACAGTAAAAGACTTGGCAAACTTAAACAAGGAATGTGAAAATGTAAAAAATTATAAATTTGATGAAAAACATTATGCTAAAATGTTTGACTTTTTCAAGGAAAACGATTTAAACGACTTGCAGATTTTACTTTTAACAAAGTTAAGAGATGTAAAGATTGAAAACAACCACCTTGAATTGACAGATATAAAACATTTTGTTTTGAGCATAGACCTTAAAACATATCAAGCATATGTTAAGACAAGCATAACAGATGTGCCGTGCAAACTTGAAGCCTACTTAAAATATGTTACAGAACAGTTAGAAAAAAATAAAAACGCTTCTATTAATCAGATGTTTAAGCAACTGCTTGTGGGGATAATGACTATGGCTGGAATAGCATATACTATGATAAAAAAAGCAGAAGGTACAGTAAGTCAGGACTTTTTAGGATTTTTAGAAGCAGGTATCATAAATGAAGAACCTGAAAACGGGCTTTGGTGCTAAAAAATATAAAAAGGATGTATGAAAAACATACATCCTTATTTTCATAAAAGTTATAATAAAAAAAGCCATATTTCAAGGCTTTTTTTACATAACATACATTTTCAATTCATCAGTCATATCAGATAAGGTCTTATCATAATTTCGCATTAATTCAGAAATATGCACGTATACTGACTTTTTAAGGTCATCGTTACTAAGGGTAACTTTAATTACGTGTTCATAATCTAAATATCGGTCTGATAGGTAAAGACGGTAAGCCCCTAGTGTAGGGTCTGTGAATATCTTGTCAGAAATATCGGACACTATTTTCTTTAAGTCCATTTCGTGGAAGCAAGCCCTCATATACGACGTAAAACTTCCACTAAAATTAACATTAAACATCAAAAAACCCCTCCTCTCATAATTAATTAAATATAACACATATATTCTGTTTAAAAGTCAGCAACAACATAGTCATTGCTAGGCTTAGGGTTAGTTAAGGCTGAAAGTTCAGCTTCCCTTACGATATTTCTAATCTTTGCAACATCTTCCGAACTTAAATTTGCAACCTGTTCATTAAGCGCAAAAATCATTTCCTGCTTGTCAGGTGTCAAGACATCAATATTAACCTGGATTTTACCTTTTCTTTTGGCTAATATTCTGACAAGTTCAGCGTATTCCTCCTCGTTGAAGTAAAAGTTTGACGTAAGCTGCTCAAGCATATTGTCAGGAACTTGCTTAACTTCGCTTTCCATAAACGACAAATATGACACAACCCAGCCAATCTTTTTAGCCATGCCCTGCATAGTAAGATTATGTCTGTATCTATACTTCTGCATAAACACTTGCAAAGGCTTTTTATATAATTTGTCAAAAGTAGCAAGAATGTTAGAAAGTTCTATCTTCTCATTTTTATTAAGAGAAAACGCACGTGTCATCCTGTCGTAAAAATTAACGGAAGGCAATTTATATCCGTTTAAGATGTTTAGCAAGAACTGTTTTGAATACTTAAGTTTCACATATAAATCAGCAAAAGAAATTTTACGATGTTCCATAAAATTATCTAAAAAGTCGGCAAGTTCGCTTGCGTCATATTGTTTTTTTAAAGTTGCTGGCTGTTTAAAGTTTGCCATTTCAGTTCTTAACTTATTATTTTTCATAGTTTAACACTCCCTTTATATGATTACTCTTATTTACAACACAATAATATCATATTTTATACAATTTGTCAACAACTTTTTGAAAAAATTTTATAACTTTTTACAACAAAGTCCAAAAAGCGTACAATATATAAATGAGTAAGAATACCCTAAGTATAGACTTTAAAAGAATTATCAGAAAACAACAATTAAGGAAATAACCTAAAAAATAAAATATATGCTGAGTAAACCAATTGAACATTAAAATCAAGTTGACTTTTAGTAAAAAATATACTATAATAAGATATAAAAATTAAGGAGGAGATGAAAAATGAAATATGACAAGACGCTCCACGCAGAATTTTTAAAATTAAATGATAAAATGGATGAAGCACTAAAAATAACTGTTTCAAAAATGTACCTATATGCGACCATAATAATTATGCTAATTGTATATCTTGGCTTTAAAAAAGACTTAAAAACATCTGTATACAATGCTAGCAATATATATCTTATATGCTGTACAATTATTATAATTACAATATCCATTATAACCTGTATCATACTAACTGTAACAAATTCAATCATAATAAGCAAAATCGAAAGCGTTCGGTTAAAAATCAAGGAAATATCAGGAACTGATGTATCAAATAAATATTTTAAAGGCTTTAACGACCTAAATAAAATTATCCCAAGAATATCAAAAGCAAAAAAAGGATATAAATGTTTTAAGCAACTAATAGAAAACGTTGAAAAAAGCGTATCATCACTGCCTAAAGCATGCCAGGATGAAACAAGATATGTATATCTAAAAAACTGGTTCGAGCATAAATGTATGGAGCAGGAACAAAAAAATTAAACATTAATGCAATTATAAAAGACATCTAGTAAAATGTCTTTTTTTATTGACAAAAAATCTAAAAACTTTTTAAAAAAGTGTTGACAAAAAGTATAAAATATGATATACTAATAATGTAAAAAAAAAGATAATAACAGAATAAAAGGACGTGATTAATTATGCTAACAAAAGAAGAAAAAGCAACTCTAAAAAATCAATGCGAAAAGATGACAAAAAATCCGAAGCACTGGGAAAACGACAACTTCTATGAACCGTTGTGGAATAAAATAGCAAGAGATATAAAAGATAACAACTTTTCACTAGAGGAAGTTACATCATTTACCAGTATAGACAAGGCTACATTAAGCGGAAATAACATAATACTGGAAAATGAAGACTTGAAGATACGATTTAATACAGAAAACAAAACTCTTGAAGCGAAACAAAATAATAACAAATACATTGATATTGATACATTCATAAAAAAGACATTAAAAAAGACATTAAAATCAAAAAATTATGATAAGACATTAAAAACATTAAAAACAACATACTACCTAGGCGGAATAATAAACATAATGTACTACCAATGTCAAGGCTTATACATTAATACGTTTGCCTACGACGCATACAGACATATAAAATAACAAGGACGTGATTAAAAATGATAAAAGTTAATGATATGGTTAAAATCCCTGACTACTCAGGGAATTTAGCCAAAGTTACCGAAATTATAAATGGTAAAATAGCAAAAACTGAACATACAGAAACAATAAAAAAATACGGTAAAAAACAGGAAATAACAGTTACAGGGACTTACCCTGTAACATCGTTAAGAAAAGAAGACGAGCAATATAAAAATTCAGCAGTACACGAAAAAAATAGGTTCGGAACAAATGTAGACTGGAACGGAATACAAATTGAAATAGTAACCCTTAATACAAAGCTGGAAAGACTTTATGAATGGTTTGCTATGAGCCAATTAGAATTAAATCCGTCTTACCAAAGGGAATTGGTATGGACACTCACTCAAAAGCAGGAATACATCGAAGCAATATTAAAGGAACGTGCTGAAATAACGCCTGTACTAATTCTAAAAGGTGCAAGCGACATACACGAGGTGCTGGACGGAAAGCAAAGGCTGACATCAATAATAGACTACATAGAAAACAAGTTCCCATTAAAAAGCGGAGACTATTTCAAGGACTTGTCAAGAAAAGATACAACGTATTTTCTAAATGCACCAGTCAAATATAAAAGAATATTGCCTTATGACATTGAAATGAATGTACCGCTAGATTTTAAGCTGGCATACTTTCTTGAGATAAATGCTAAGGGGACAAAAGTAAGTGAAGACCACATCAAAAAAATTGAAAACGAATTAAATAAAATTACAAAAGGCTGACATTGTCAGCTTTTTCCAGTTATAAAACTTAATTTTGACAAAATATTTTTTATATATTATAAT
>ERZ773031.247-NODE-247-length-29821-cov-5.923571_pt1 | contig 29821 bp, 28 predicted proteins | sample MGYA00511666_ERZ773031 | MGnify/ENA primary metagenome ERZ773031 (study PRJEB29015, sample SAMEA2738135) | human oral metagenome | biome: human oral; feature: human-associated habitat; material: saliva | place: China | collected 2250 ...
TGTCCTCATCGGTTTCTTTTATAAGGTTGCCTTGATTGTCATACTCGCGCCAAATGCCAATTTTGACACTTGAATGGCAAAGCAATTTCCCTTTGGATTTGAGAATACAATTCTTATAATAGTTTTTAACTATCATCTCATAAGTAAATGGCTTGATTTCTTGTAAGACAAAGCCATCATCGTTAAATGACACATAGGTCTCAGTACCATTCCTCTCTACATATTGAGCAGATGTAGCACCTTCATAGCTATTTTTCTCTTTGATTATTTTTTTATAATATTGTACATCGAATCTTTCTGTTGTCTTCATTGTTGTTGTTTTCTTGTTCTTTTGTGCAACACATGACTGTGAAGCTATTAAGAGCAATAAACACAAAGTATATAGTTTCATTCTGTATCTTATTTAATATTTGTCTTGTATATATAAAAACATTATTGTAGATTTAACGTCTTTCCATGATTGATAAGTTCTTTCGTTTCTGCATCTATAACAAATTCCTCTGGATCATAAATTGTCACACGGCAGACATACCACTTCGCATGACAACCTTAGAATGGTGGATTTGAGAAATCAGTCTGCTCTCCCTTTCCCATTCTTAAATCTATGCATCCTTGTCTCTCCATCCATTGAAGTAAGTCTTTTGGTTTCATTCTTAACTTATCTGATAGTGTACCATTACTTTTTATATTGTAATTTGTAAATGGAATGTTGTTTTACTCTTAGATAGAAATGAATGATGTTATTTTTTGCTTCAGGATGTCAAATGTAGGAAGATAATTTCAGATACACAACAGAGAGACATAAAATATAATGGCTTTAACATTTTGTAATCAATCTCTCTCTGCCTAATATTCTTTTGTGAGTAGGTTGTTTTAATACATAGTAAAAGCAAAGAATGAACAATAAAGAACTTGTCTATGCGTAATGTGCTGTAAATATTTTTCTAACACCTAAAAATCTATTAATGCTTAATTGGCTTCGAAAAGACGCCTAATTGGCTTGCAAAAGATGCCCTTTAAGCTCCTTACTAACGCCCTTTTGAAGGCTAATTAAGCACCTTTTGAAAAGCAATTCAGTAATACGCTGATATCAAATAACTTATGAGAGCATAAAAATCACAGGCTTTCTGGCTCTTTACCTGACTTTTATTTGTCTATTTTGTAATTATATTTCAAGATAGCAAACATTAAGATTTAAAGTTCAGACATCAATGGTTAACATAAAAAACCTCACACAGAGGAGTGTACTCTGTGTGAGGTTTAATTCAATTCATAATTCTTAATTGATAATTCTGATAACCGATGTGGGAAAGTTCAAAGCTATAAACTCTAATCATCAAATTCAAAGGGACTACGAATTACGCGAATTGCACGAATCACTTAGCAATAAGCATTCGTGTCATTAGTGCTATTCGTAGTTGTTCGAAGTTCAAATCATAATATTCAAAGTTCAAACCTCAATGTTCAAAGTACAAGAGGTTCTAATTATAAAGTTCAATGTCCAAACCTCAAATTCAAAGGGACTACGAATTACGCGAATTGCACAAATCACTTAGCAATAAGTATTCGTGTCATTAGTGCCATTCGTAGTTGTTCGAAGTTCTAATCATAAAGTTCAAAGTTCAAATCTCAATGTTCAAAGGACAAGATGTTCAAATCATAAAGTTCAAAGTTCAAATCTCAATGTTCAAAGGATAAGATGTTCAAAGGTCAGTGTTTAGACCTTTGGTGGAGTCTTACGCTCATGCTCGGTGAGGAAGCCACAGCGGTAAGCATAGAGGAGTTCTTTGAGTGCTTCAATCTGCAGACGGAGTTCTGTACCCTTGTCGGTGTCCTCAACACGTAGGCGCTGTTGGTTCATCTCAACAATCTGAATGGTTGAAACGATGTCTGTTCCTCGCTTGATGGCATCTTCTGTTGATGTGAAAGGCTCGTGTTGTACGAGTTGGAAGCCACGTGAGTGATAGACGAGGGTGTAACCAGCAATACCTGTTTCCTTGTGGTAGGCTTGTGAGAAACCACCATCAATCACCATCAGTTTACCGTTTGCCTTGATAGGATTCTCACCCTTGACAACATGAACAGGAACGTGACCGTTGATGATGTGGCGGTTAGGCTGTGGCACATCAAATTCATCTAAAATCATATCGGCAATCTCCTCATTGTCACGCATACCAAAGTAGTAGCCCTTCTCCTCATGATGAGTTTCCTTCTCAGCAATGAAGTAGCGTTCGAAAGTAGCCATCTTTGCCTTGTCGAAGAGTGGACTATCAGGTCCACACCATAGGAAGAGGAAGAAGTCGATAGCATCTTGACGTTCTTCTTCTGTCTGCATTTCATTGTTTGTCTGGAAGGCAGAGCGAATCTTCATACCAGTCTGATAAAGCAATTCCTTACCCTTCAACTTCACACCTGGACCAATCTCAACCTCTTTCAGTTTGCCCTCTTTCGTGAGTGGGATAGAGGCATGATAAAGGAGATTGTGGTTGAAGACGTTATACATACAGCCATGACGGAGCAGAGAACGAATATGACTGCGCAACTTCTCACTGCCGGTAAACGACTGATGAAGACGATCGATGAGTGCCTGTTCAGCCTCAGTAAGTTGTTCTGGATTCTTTGGGTCGATGGTTGGGAAGTTGCATGAACACATCTTATATTCCTTACCATCAAGGGTAATTGTACCCTTCTTATAGTCGATAGCTTTGAGCAAACGACGGTCGTTCATCTTCCAAAGCGGATGACGACTGATCATCTGTGATTCAATCTTAAACTGAAGGATACTGATAGCCTTGTGCATCTGTGCTGTCAGCGTCTTACTACGTTCGTCGAGTGGATTGTCTTTCGATATCTTTGGCATGAACTCCTCGCATGGATCATCACCATATACGTCCATTGCAAAGGTAGCCAACTGAATAAGGTTGATACCATATCCATCCTCAATGGTAGCCATATTGGCATAACGCAGGGCTATGCGAATCACATTACAGATACAAGCATCGTTACCAGCACACGCACCCATCCACAAGATATCATGGTTTCCCCATGTGATATCCCAGTTGTGATAGTTCTTCAAGGTGTCCATGACGATGTGAGCACCCGGTCCACGATCGTACACATCACCTAAGATATGCAGCTGGTCGATGACTAATCGTTGGATAACCTCACAGATAGCAATGATGAAGTCATCAGCTCGTCCAGTAGAGATAATCGTCTTGATGATAGCACTCACATAGTCGGTCTTGTCTTTGTCGTCTGCATGTTCGTGCAGTAACTCTTGGATGATATAAGAGAAATCATCTGGTAAAGACTTCCGAACCTTTGAGCGTGTATATTTGCTGGATACATCACGACAAACCTCTATCAAGCGGTGTATGGTGATATGATACCAGTCTTTGATATCCTTTTCCTCTTTCTTAACGAGCTCCAGTTTCTGTTCTGGATAATAAATCAGAGTACAAAGTTCTTGCTTTTCAATGTTTCTTAGTCTTTCACCAAATAGCTCATTAACCTTTCTCTTAATGTTACCAGAGGCATTTTTAAGCACGTGTTGGAACGCTTGATACTCGCCATGAATGTCGGCAAGGAAGTGTTCAGTACCTTTTGGGAGGTGTGCGATAGCCTCAAGGTTGATAATCTCAGTTGCAGCGTCAGCAATATTTGGGAACGACTTTGCTAATAGTCGTAAGTAGCGTTCATCCTTTTTTAAATCGTATTTCTTCTGTGTCATGCGTTAATGTCTTTGTACGAAATTATTTCTTTTGATGCCCTTTGTTTTCCTATCATCACGTGGAGGGACAGGCATGAATCCCTCTTTAAGAAGCACCTTCTCGGCAAGGAGCTGTATCATACGACATGAATAGCGATAGAGACGAAGGTGGCGGAGTGCGTCTGCAAGTCGGTCTTCGTCATAGTCATTATACTTTATAACTGTGTATAAATCAGCCAACAGACGTAGGGAAAGTTTCTTCTTTCGCTCTATCTGTCGTGTGTTTGCAATGATGGTTGCTATCTTCTTGATGATAGCATCTTCCTCATTGGAGTAGTCACTGAGTCGCTGTCGTGTCATGGGCTGGTTTCCTATCAGCTTATCTGTATCAACCGAGGTTGTTTCCTTTGGTGACAAGAGTGGGAATCGCTGTATGGTAGCAGTGTCAATCGTGGGTGCATTGAGTTGTAGACGGCTGATACAGTTGTCTACAATCTCTCTTATTCCCTCGTCATCAGCATAGAGGAAGATTCTTCGCCATTGTTCTGGATTCAGACTTCGGAGGTTCAGAAGTTGGTTGCTGGGCAAGAGATTGTGGGTTGTCTCTTGTGCTAAACCAACGTGTAACAGACTTGGAATTGCATCTTTCTCCATTGCTGTCATGGCGAATTGATAGCGTGTGTCAAGCACTTTGCGATAGAAAGAAATCGTTTGCAGCGCCATGTCGTCATCGCTCAACGAACTATTAAGAACGCTGTCTTGTACGATATCAATGCGTTTGGTCCATCCTAACTTTAGAATGTCTTGCCTTTCTTGCTCGCTACTCACAAGGAGCGCATCCACTCCTCTCACCATCTTCGCTTGATAGAGTAGTGTCTTCACCTTCTTAGTAGACTTCTGCTCGGTCGTTCTTGCTCTCTCATCGAGTTCCCAATGCGGTGAGAACACTACCGCACACTGCTTCTTAGCAGCCCAATTAGCATGTGTGGCAGCTTGATGTTCCCAACAGGTATGAATATGAACGATGTCAGGGTGGAAGTCAGCAAGGAGCTTTTTGAAATCTCCTTGTTGTGTAATCGTCTTGACATCAGCATATTCTTTCTGTGCTGTGGTGAGTCGTAGAAGGTAATCAGAAAGCAGATTGCCTGCCTTTATGTTGTCTATGTAATGGATGATGCGCATTTATAGTTTGTGAGATATGAAGTCATACTTGTCTGCACGATGGTATTTCAACTTATAACCAAGGTGTTTCCATGCGATAGCAATCTCGTATGGGATAATCTTCCATGCTGGAATCTCTATATCGAAACGTCTTAGTACTTTCTTTCCAATGACTAAGCGCAGAATGATAGAGATGATTAGGGATAATCCTGCAGCAACAGAAATGGTCCACATACCCAATAGGAGAGAGACTGCAAGTGCAATACACTGCAAGAAGTAATTACCATGTAGTGCCGTTTGGTCGACATACGGGAGGAAACGATGCTGTGGTGTACGTTCCAAGTGTTGGCGATTCTCCATATAGAAAAGGTGTGTGCCGAGCCAAACCTTCTCTGTTGGAGCCTCTTCTATGAGTGTTCCCTCAAACGAGTTTTCAAATACAAGGTTGTTACCACTTGCATATTTGTTTACCATGAAGTCGTATTCTCCACGTATATATTTGAGGTTTCCGCGGAATCCTTCCTCACTTAAGAAACGACTTTTGCGGAAAGCTAAAGCATTAAACGGACACGCATAGGACTTATTATGCTGATATTCACGCATAAAATAGCGTGCCAAATAATGTCTTTCGAAGTGTCGATAAGCAGGCGTTTCGTCCTCATAACGAGTGTAGCCTACCACGAGATCTTTCCCTTCTTTACAGTTTCGGGCTATAGCTTGCAGCCAATTATCACCCGTTGGATAGCAACAGATGTCTGCCATTATCACCCAATCATACTTCGCTGCCTTCACTCCAAGCGTAATAGCAAGCTTCTTCTTGCTCATATAACGTGATGATTCAGGGATGAAGGTGGTGTATAGATGTGAGTTAGATGCAAAGCGTTTCAATACATCACTCGTCTCATGATCATTCTGTGGCGCCACAACAATCACCTGAAAGTCTGCTGGATAGTCCTGATTCAGATAGAGTGGGAGGTTCTTTGCAAGCTCCTGTGCATTGTCATGGGGCGTGAAGATAATCGTGATAGGAGGGTAAGTAGGGAGTTGCTCTTCAGTGATAGCTGACTCCGTTATTGCTTCCTTCTCCTCCTCTACAGGCTCATCTTCATTACTTATTTCTTCACTTTCGGCTGTGGAAGTTGGCAGACCATACTCTGCAATCCTTACTTTTCGGAAGAAAGGATTGAGAAAAGAAGTCAGCAATGCTACTAAAAGCAACACTACTGAGATGATGATGGTCGTATTATCAAAAGTGAACATTTATTCGTTTCGTTATGGATTATAGTTCGTCTGAGGTATAGCCTACAGGCAGTTTCCTACAGTTATATTGCGAAGCCATGATTTCTCCGTATGCTCCAGCAGAACGCATCGCAATCAAGTCGCCTCGATGAACGGTGTTGAGTTCGATTCCTTTTGCAAAGACATCACTCGATTCACAGATCGGTCCTACCACATCATAAGCGTGTAAAGCGCCATCGCTCGATAGATTTTCTATCTTATGGCTTGCCTGATAGAGAGCAGGACGAATCAAGTCGGTCATTCCTGCATCGACAATCGCAAACTGTTTTGCTGTTCCTTGCTTCACATAAAGGGTGCGAGTGATGAGACTTCCCATCTGTCCTACTACTGCACGACCCAATTCAAAGTGGAGTTTCTGTCCTTCTCTTAGATTCAGATAGCGTGCGAAGGTATAGAAATAAGACTTGAAATCAGGGATTGGATGGTTGTCAGGGTTGTCGTAATCGATACCCAATCCACCACCAACATTGATATTCTTAATCTTTATATTCTCCTGCTCTAAACCGTCTTGTATCTCGTTGATACGGCTGCAGAGGTGACGGAAATCAGTCATTTCGAGCAGCTGTGAACCGATGTGGAAGTGCAAACCGATAAAGTGAATGTTCGGCATCCTGCTTGCTTCAAGGATGGTAGGTAGCATGTCTTGCATGGCAATACCAAACTTATTCTCAGCTAATCCGGTGGTAATCTTCTCGTGTGTATGTGCTCCCACGTCAGGGTTGATACGGAAACATACGTTTGCCGTCTTACCCTTTTTCGCTGCCAACTCATTGATAACCTCTAACTCAGCCACACTCTCTACGTTGAAGCAGAAGATGTCATGGTCTAATCCGAGGTTGATTTCCCAGTCTGACTTACCCACACCTGCATAGACAATCTTGTCTGCTGGGAAGCCACAGTCTAAGCAACGCTGTATCTCACCACCACTCACACAGTCAGCTCCCATACCTGTCTGCTGGATAACCTTTAGCACCTTAGCGTTCGCATTGGCTTTAATAGCATAGTGGACGATGAAGTTTTCATATTTTTTCAACTCTTTATTAATCGCCTGTAGTGTCTCTCTCAAGAGGTCACAGTCATAATAATAAAACGGAGTTTCAATTTTCTTGAACTTATCTATAGGGAATTTCTGTACCATGTGTTTTGTCTCCTGAAGTGGTGTTTATCTGAGTTGTAGAGGAAATCTACGCCCTCGCATGTCCAATTGTCTGCTCCCAGTGATGACCAGGCGAGGGCGTTTGTGCCTACGATAAATACTTATTGTTAATTTATCAGTTCTTTCTTTAGTTAAAGAGGACGGTTGACAATGACTGTAAGGCACGCTTCTTATCCTCCTCGCGAATCAAGAAAGAAATGTTAAAGTTGCTTCCGCCATAGCTAATCATACGTACAGGGATATCCTTCATTGCGTCAGTTGCCAATGTCTCAAAGCCAACATTACTCCAATCAAGGTCGCCCACAACGCAGACAATACACATCTCTGTGTCAACGGTTACGGTGCCATACTTCTTCAACTCATCAACAATCTCAGCCAAATGGCTATTGTTCTCGATGGTCATTGACACACCCACCTCACTGGTAGTAATCATGTCGATAGAAGTCTGATAGCTCTCGAAGATTTCAAATACCTTACGTAAGAAGCCCGATGCACCTAACATACGACTTGACTTAATCTTGATAGCAGTGATATTGTCTTTGGCTGCAACAGCCTTAATCTTTCTTCTCACCAATGTGTTGTCGATGATAGTACCCTCTGCATCTGGGTCCATCGTGTTCTTTAGACGAACAGGAATACCGGCATACTTAGCTGGTTGAACGCAAGTAGGGTGGAGAATCTTCGCTCCGAAGTAAGCCAACTCTGATGCTTCTTCGAAGTTCAGCTGGCGTACAGCCTCTGTCTTCTCAACGACACGTGGGTCATTGTTGTGCATTCCGTCGATATCTGTCCATATCTGAATCTCCTCTGCGTTGATAGCAGCACCCACAAGTGAAGCGGTATAGTCAGAACCACCACGCTGCAAGTTGTCTACCTCACCATAGGCATTACGGCAGATGAAGCCCTGAGTGATATAGATCTGATAGCCCTGATTCTCATCCATAATCGCTGTCAGATGCTCTTTGATATACTGTCCGTCAGGCTCTGCATTCTTGTCGGTGCGCATGAAGTCGAGTGCTGAAAGTAATGTTGCTTTGATTCCTTGCTCCTGCAGATAGTTTACAACCATGTTGGTTGAGAGTACCTCACCCTGTGCAACGATGCTCTTTTCCTCAAACGAGGTGAACAAATCCTTTGTGAAGGTGCGCAAGTAGTTGAATTCTTCTGTCAAGAACTGGCGTGTCTTCTGCTTGTATTCCTCAGTAGAGTAAAGCTCCTCAACGTGCCCAAGATATTTCTGTTCGAGGTTGTTGATAAGTTCGTTTGCTCCCTCTGGATTCTTGCGATAGAGGTAGTCAGATATTTCTATCAGTGTGTTTGTCGTTCCACTCATTGCGGAGAGCACGATAAATGTAGGTTCTCCTGACTTTGTTATCAAGGAAGCTACACCCTTCATACGTTCTGGTGAACCAACGGATGTACCTCCAAATTTCATTACTTTCATCATCTTCAATCTTTCTAAATGTGGATTTATGCTGAGTTCTATGCGCTTAATCGTTTTGTTCTGGCTCGTCAATTGTCTCTACTGGAGCCGTCTCTTCAGCTAATTCGCAAACTTCTTTCTTGTCGGTGAGTTGGTGAAGTTCGCCCTCGTGACAGCGATAAACCTTACCCGGGAACTGGTCAATGAGGTTGATGTTATGGGTAGACATGATAACCGTTGTGCCTGCTTGGCATGAGTCTTTGAGAATGCTAACGATGTTCGCAGCCGTCTCTGGGTCAAGATTACCCGTAGGCTCATCGGCAATAATAATCTTAGGAGTGTTCAGCAAGGCGCGTGCAATGGCAATACGCTGCTGTTCACCACCAGAGAGTTCACTTGGCATCTTATTCTTCTTGTCGGTCATACCCACCTGTGCCAACACTTCTTCAATGCGTCGTTCAATCTTCTGTTTGCTGGTCCAACCTGTTGCCTGCAAGACAAACTTGAGGTTCTTTGATACAGAGCGGTCATGCAAGAGTTGGAAATCTTGGAAGATAATACCCATCTGTTTGCGGAGTGCAGGGATACGACTACGCTTAATGTTAGGCATACTCTCGTCGAGAACAACAGCCTTTTCAGCATCTTCGCTGTCAATATCCAATTCGCCATAGATGGTTTTCAATAGCGAACTCTTGCCCGAACCAACACGGCCGATGAGATAGATAAACTCTCCTGTTTCTGCCTGAAAGTCAACATCTTTCAGAATTAAGCGTTCATCTTGATATATGTTTACCTTCTTGTAGTCTATTAACATGATTATCTCTGTATGATTTATTATTGTCAATTGATACTTCTGTCCATTGCCTATTGGCAAGGATTTATTCTGCAAAGATACTAAAAAACACTGTAATAGATGCAGGAAATAAGAGGTTTAACGCATTTACACTTTATTATGATTGTACAAGGACAACTTTCACAAACCATTATGGCTGTGAAAGCTGATAGAATCCCTACTGTTAGAGGCTCTAAATCGCTGAATACTTTCTCATCAGAGAATTTTAGGTAACGGCGTTACTTGCCTTTGACTGGTCGACGAAATGCGGCTTTCAGCTTATTAGGGAAGTCAACCGACAGGGCTGAATCTTTGAAGTTAATGTAGATGTCTTCGTTGTTTTTTGTCTTGATATGTGTCACATTCGTATCGTCTGAATGTAAGTATAATAGCACATTCTCCCCTTCTTTTGTCTGGAAATGCCCCACATTATTCTCGCCAAGTGACATTCCGTTTGTTCTCATCTTTATGTCTGGCACCGTTGCGTTGCCGTCTACTTGTGTAATACTTGCTATCGGTATTTCCTTAGCGTATAACCCTTCAATAAACAACGTGTCATTTCTAATTGTCGTATTATTGTCGGTGCCTGTGATTGGGAGGGCTGCAATGAGGGGAATCATACCTAATATCACAATGATAGAGAGCATGAGTACGAACAATCCCTTCCCCTTCTTCTCTATCTTGTACAGCTGTAACAGCATGTAAACGATAGCTGCGACTTCTGGAATGAGTATGACGACAAGTTGATAATCTTCCCAATGAAAGGCAAGGCAAGCGAAACCACCGATAAGGATGAAGCTACCTGCCAATATTAGTGCTATCTTTATTCTCCTCAATCGTTTAAGTCCTTCCTCACTTTTAAGTTTCGCTTTCGGTATTCTTGACCCAAAATTGATAGAAGAATATGGTCCGATAGTGCTCCCGAGAACAATCAGCGGTAAGCTCATCAGTAGTATTATAATGGTGTCTATCATATCTCAACTTATGTTAAGTTTATTTATGCAGTATCAATCAACTTAGTTATCAAGGCTTATAATAGAAACTAAGCATCAGCTCTCTACCTCTAATGTCTTGATTGCTAAAGCTACTTGAAAGCGTATTGTTAAGTCCATAGCTATAGCTTTTATTATTAAAGATATTGTTCCAAGCAAGACTTAAGTCAAAGTGTTTGGCTTTAAATATCAAAGTGAAGTCTTGAAAGAACATGTCTTTAAACATCTTCTTCGCAACTTCGTTATGATAGTATTCCGTCAAAGTTTCTAAACTCAAAACCTTACAAAGAGGTATTCTAAGGCTTCCCTCATGCTTCCAACTATTTAGATTAGACGTTTTCCCGAAAGCAGGCATCTTCATCTGGTGAAAACCATAAGTAAGTTTATAAGCAAAATCAACACCCTTTATTAAGCCAATATCAAGGTTAGAGGTTATTTTTAAGTTCTTTGTGTCGTAAGGCATTTGTTGGCTATTCTGTACCATATAACTATTCATGGCATTATATAAAGCCTTTACATTTAGCTTTCCTTTTAAAAAGCCTATGCCTTGTGAACCCATTAGAAACATATTCCAGCTATTGTACTTCGTGTCTCCTGACGTCAGTGATTCTACGATATAGTTGCCCACAAAATCTTGGGTTGATGTATAAGGAGAGTTTCCAAACGACTTTGTTATGCGTAATCGTATAGAAGTCCCTTTCAGAGCATCACTATAAACAACTCCTATTCCTACGCTTTTCTCTTTGTTTAGATTATAGCCTGCCAGACCTTTATTCATATATTGATAATCTTGCAGTACCAAAGTTGGATAAAATTGGGCAGCATTAATCTGCATTGTATTAATAGATGCATCAGCCGAGAAAGTCCATGATGCTGTGGCTTTCCATCTTATACAGAGGTTAGGGGAGAATAAAACTTTAGACTGACCATTATCTAAACTATACTTATAATGGTTGTACGACATATCGCCAGATAATGTGAAATCAAAGTCCTTCATCATATATTCAATGCTCGGATTGGCATAGAAACTCGCAAAGGTAAAACTACTTTTACCCATAAGCAGCCCTACGCTATCTGGAACTCCGACTAAATCAGAAGTGAAGCGGTGTTCTCCTGCATTTACTCCTATTTGTCCTGATAGAATAATTTTACCTATTCTCAAACTTCCTCTTACGTCCGTATTCGTTTCATAGTAATGTTGATTAATAGACTGCACCAGCGAATCAACATATAGTTGTTGCGGACGTATATCCATTATATTCTTTGATTGCAGAGTAACAAGGCGTTTACCATATTTCTTCATTATACTGAAATTATCTTTTAATGTATAAATCGGAAGATTACCCATCATCTTATGAGGATGAGTCCCCTGTTCATTCAGCCATTGTTTGTTCCAAGAGAAGTCACCAGAAAGCTCATTTTTAAGATAGTGGTTTTTAGCGTTATTCTCGTATTTTATCTTTGCAAAGAGGTCATTACTTTTCTCCAAATACTGTTTTCTGTTTTCTATTGTCTTTATACCGCTATTCGTATAAAAGTCTGAATGGCGCAAAGAGGTAGCCTCATTACGGTCATTGGCAAATGTAACCTGCACGCTTACTTGAGAATTTTCGTCTATACGCTGTAGTGCATTCAAACTAACAGCATGTGAGCGGTTAAATAATGAACGTCCTTTGAGCAATAAAGGCGACGGAGAAGGAAGGGCGAGCATAGCTGACAAAGGACTTTGTAGCTCATCAAAACTTAAAAGTTTGTCTGTCTCTCTCCTTATATTCTTGCCTATATTGTTAGTCTTATAGGTGAGAATTGTCTGAAAAGAAGGCTTCAGGCGCATGGCAAAGGTTTCATAATTCCACAATCCTCCATGACTCTTTAGTCCTATGCCACCGCTATAGGTCGTCATCCAGCGTGCCTTGGCTCCTTGTTTCATCTTAATATTGATAGCGTTATCGTCAGAATAAGTAAAATCATCTAACACACGGATAGGTTGATGATGCTTCATTACTTCTACTGTTGCTACATCCTCTTGGGGCAATGACTTTGTTGCCAAGCCATATTTCCCTCCCATCAGATTCATACCTTCTATATAGAAGTTGCTGATAGACTTTCCCTCGTATTGTATCTCGCCATTCTCTTTATTCACATCAAAGCCCGGGACACGCGCAAGAACGTCTGCTAATGTTCGGTCTCCTTCTTTTTTATAGGTAGTGAGTAGATATTGAATCGTATCGCCTTTTATCTTAATTGGCTTTGCCTTTACAGTTATCTCCGATAACGTTTTCGTATCTTCCTCTAATGTGATATGCTGTGCAGGCATATCCATTGTAACCTTTAGTTCCTGCTTTTTATAGCTTATTGCTGAAATAGATAGAATATTACCTTCTTGTGCTGTAATGGTAAACTTCCCTTTAGCATCTGTCTGACAGAAATGTAATGTCTTTTTTGTGGTTGCATCTACAGTCTTGATAATAGCTGCAGACACAGGGTGTCCTCCTACGTCAGTAACGACACCTTCCACTATCCTCTGTGCACTTATTGACTGTACAAGTAGGATAAGCAAACATAAGGTAATATATTTCTTCATCAGTAATATCTTTATTCTAACTCCATTTTGGGAATCATGGTTGTATTCTTTGGGTAGATCGTAGGGTCTGAAGCCTTTTTTAAATAAGAGAGTCGGTCTATATCCTTATACTTTTTCTCCCAGAAATTATAAAACTTGACAGGTGACAACTGTTCTCTTTTAATGTTACTTGCAATTATGTCTAAATAGCCATCGCAATGTGCAGCTAAGATTAAACCGGGTAGTCCACCTAATTTCCACGGACCGAGCGGTAAAGGAATCTCCTCACTGAACCACACCTTCCAGTCTCGTCCACGGAAATGTGTGGTCGCCATCGTGCAATTAAAGCCTATGACACTTCGTGTACTGTCTTCGTGAATAACCCATTCCGGTGTGGGTATGTCTTCTGTTATCTTATAATGAGAGTCCCATACCTGTGTATAAGTTGTCATTTTGCCTTCTTCAAGATTTCTATAAAGATAGTCACCATGATCAGGACTTACTACCTTATGGGTAGTCTTATTATTATTTTGAATTGCTTTTATCTTTTCATTAATTATTGCCAAAACTGTCTCAGGGTTGCTCCCTAAGGAATCGAATCGTAAAGTATGATAGCTAAAGTATTCACTTACATTTTTCCCTATCCTAAGTGCATAGTCATCATAACTGTTAAGATACTTTGTGTGATAACTGATTTCGAGAATGCTCGGTTCAATGATATGTGTCTCTTGTCCAGAGCAGCTAAGTAGAGACAGCATGAATGTGATACAGAAAGCGTATAATTTCATAATCATTATTTTTGATTAACGTGTTTAGAGATAATCCTTTGTGCATTAGTCTCTTTTCTTTATTGGTCTCATTGATTAAGATATCGCAAATATATAATAATATTCAATACGGCGCAACTATTTGAATAAAAATATTGCAAAAGATTTAATAGAACTTTGTAATAGCATTTAGAGAGTTTGTGATTAATGTAAAATATAATCATAGCTTGTTTCTAATAGATGCATTCCCTATAGGCTTATTTGAGATATTAATATCCCTTTGATTTATATCATTTAGTCCTTATTTCATCATGTTTTGTGCCATCATATAGTGTCTTTTGAAAATAAGAAAGTTGAGTTTAATTTATGCGTGACTTTGGGTGACGCATTGAGAAAGTAAAGATTTTCTATATTTACAACCTTAGAGGCAGTCAATTCAATTGGGAGTTAGTCAACCTAATTGTGGCAGTGGTCCTCTGAGCTTGATGGACAAAAGGGAAACTGCTAAGCACTGTTGAGTTGCTTAATCCTTCTCAGGTGGATAGTAATATCTGAACCTATTGTGGTAAGAGGCATGTCTCTTCATCCTCACACTGGCCTAACTGGCGGAAAATAATGAGGTCCCTATGGGCGTTAAGGTTATGGAGACTACTGTATATATCATAGTCTGTTTATCAACCAACATGGTTATAAACGCTATGTACCTCCACAGGGTGCCCCATATAATCGGTGATGATAGTATAGCGTTCACCATTTTATGTTTTGTAATGGACGTGTATAAAACATCTTCATGCAACCATTCGACAAGGTTCTCTACCGGTTCACTCGTTTAATGCCTGTAGTAGTCTTTCTTTCCATACACCCTCCCACATATTCTCTTCTTCTATTGAGTAATTCTTTATGGTATAATAATCATGCTTGTCTTTGTGATAGATATAACATCTGTCCACACAGTTAATTATCCATCTGAGAGCCTCTTTGTCTATATTCTTGTTGGTCGAAGCATATTCGATGATACACTCTAACTTGTTAACATCATAAACTCCTTCTTCTATTAATTTATAGCAAAAGGTATCTTCCCCTTCATCATTCATATTCTTTGTAAGGAGGTCTTTAGTTTCTGCCCCCAATCCTGTACTTTGTTTCACTTGGCTTTTTCTCATTTTTACTACTATTCCATACGAAAGTGACAGAACTCATCTATACTATGTAGTGGACAGTTTTATTGTTAAGACGTTACCTCCTTTTGTCTACCGCTACCATAGTTTTCACCGAGTCAAGTCATTTTATATTGTTCAAGTTGCTTTCTATAACCATTTATATCATTCTCATTAATATGACAATTCATATTCTTTATCATATTCAATATACGTAATTGAATTGCTGTTTCTTGCGAAATAAGATTATCAGAACTATCTTGCTGTAACACACTTAACGCATAGATATCTACAGTCTCAATCATCTTTTTGCTACAGTACTCAATAGCTGTTACATCCTCTTCGTTTATAAAGTTCAAGCAATATGACAATGCTATTATTGCATTTTGAGCAAGAACTGCAACACAACTTCCATCATCATCTGTATCAGGAATATATTCTTCTATATGCTTTTCTTTATCTAAGGAGATAGTATCTGCTATGTTCTTAAATCTCTCAGACGTACATTGAAAGAATATATCATCTATTAATCTAATGAGAAAAGATGTCAATTCTTTGTTTACAAAATATTTATGAAGATAAGTCTCCATTCTATACACGCAACTTATACCAAACAGTAATTGTTTGTTAGATGGCAATTTGTCTATTATATCATATAGATTATCTCTCATCTTTGCAACCTAAATATATTAAAGACTTTATCGTACCTATATTTTCCATTTGGCCCGTTCTGAAGTCTATCTTACATAAAATAAATCCCGACATCCATAACTTTCGGACATATTTGGGTATATATAAATAGTTCTTCTTTAGTAAAAAAGGGCCACCAAATAACTCCTCTTTACCTATCTTCTCATTATTAATATATAAAGAACTTATTAAAGGTGAACCTTGAGAAAACTCTATTAGTTCTCTATACTCAATAATATAATCTCCTATTCTCTGGCGTACAGAGAACTCCCATGGATTTTCAGAAGTACTATAAATATCTTTTATTTGCATCTCATTATGTCTTTTGTTTTGACACCTTTTACATCACTATTGCTTGTATTATGTTGTTATAAAGGACCAAGATATTTTTATTCTTATTGTTTATTAATACCAAATGTAACAGTTATAAATATTGTCTTAGGGTATCATATAGCGCCGATGAGGCTCTTATATTAAGGACATTTGTGTGGAAAATCTATATGATTATGTTTAATAAAAATTACAAGCTAACATCAAGTGTTCAGTTTCATAAAGACATTCTTGTACTTCTCTTTATAAAAGTCATCTGACATAAAATAATCATTAGCAACTGTTCTTGCACGTTCTAAGTCACTTTGTAGACAATACATGGCTATAGCAAGTAGCGCAACGACCTCATTACTATTTAAGAAAAAGTATGTATTATGATTTTCAAAATCATTAAGAACATGCTTCATCGAACTTCTTTCATCCAAGAAAGGGATTATCTTTTCTATGATAAAAGGCTTAATCTTTTGTTCAATGAGAAGATTCATATCTTCAATTGAGGTGGGACGCCAATCTATCGCTTGAGTGTCAGAAACAAAGCCCGCATTGATGTTTACGACAGTATCTATAGCTTCAAAAGTGTTATTAGCGCCTTTCAGCGTTGTTGCTACTTTAGTTATTTCCTTTGAATCAAGACGTATCATGATACTTATATGTCCTATACTTTTATCGTCCGGATATTTGGAAGGAGTTAAGAAGAATAATATTGATTGGACGAAATCGCCCTTACTTCGTTGAAACTTTATAGAGCCATGTCTCCATTTGAAGCCATACTTGAAAAGTAGATCAGCTAAGTCTTTCTCTATACTGACTCTAAAGAGAGACCTTAATTCCTTTGCTTTCATTATTACTTACACGTTATGTTACTCATTGTCAATACTTTCTTCTGTTTACTATTACCGTAGAACGGCTCCTATCCTGTCTTAGGGTAATACTCTTTGTCTCATATTCTAAACGCAAAAATCTACGATATATTATTGGATACTACCTCGTCTTGCAGGGTTGTATCCTACTCTTTTCTGCATTAGGAAATATCTTAAACAGGCAAGATAATAGATTGTGTAAGATAATCCAGGCCTGTGATATTATGGTGTCTCATAACTTCTATCAATGAGTTGGAGAAGAATAAGCCTGTGTTTTGTAGTTTAATAATATCATGTTTATAATCAGCTTTGAGCTGTATGTTGTGCATCTTTGTAAACTTATATGTCCTGTTCGCATATTCCTCATAGGAGTTAATTCTTAATTGGACGCCTGAGAAGGAGTCAAGAATAACCGAATGGGCATAATCAACATTCTCTAACGATAACTCAGGGAAACCCAACAAGAAGTATTCTCTTTGAGTAGAAAACTCAGGGATATAAGCTTGTATTTTATTATAGATAGGTAAGTTTGCTTCCAAAAGTAGCTTGTATGTTTCTTCAGACACTATAAAGTCAAACAAGTTGAAGGAGTTATCCGTTAGAGTCGAGATGAAATCAGTCTCCTTAACCCCCTTCTTTGTTTTATAATATGTAATCTTACTGATTCTTGAAGGGTCTATTAAAGGGAAGTTGTCATTCTTCCTGTTTTCCCATAAATACTTACAGTAATCCTGGAAATAAGCCTTTTCTGTTTTATCTATAAATGAAGGTTGCGATTTAGTAAATCGAGTCTCAACCTGGCAGGTAACGCCATCTCTTATCCCTGTAACGCGACTTTCAATAGAGGGTCTGACCCTAAAATATTTCTTATGCCTATCCATATTCTATCTGTTATTGTATTTTCTGTTGCTATCTTCCAAATAGATTGAAGTATTATAGGGTGACGTTGAGTTGAAAGTCCAGTGACATCACTCCAAATATTACAGCTTCTCACATAGTCCAACGGTGTCGAGTAGTTCCCCAGTTAACCTTATCTTGTCTTGGTTAATGCAATCATCTATCTTCAGCTAATAAGGTATATGAGTCCATAGTTGTTAGTCTATATGCTACTATTAGATGAGTCATCAATGAGCTAAAGTCCAATCATTTAGTTTCATTCTGACCACACTCTAAAATCAGGCCGACAATACCCTTCTATTAAATCCATTATCTCATGTACGAATGCAGAGCCGTCTTGATAGTCTTCTGCTATCTTACTAAAAAAGTACAAAACCTCTTCTTTGCTCTTTCCTGCGTCTTTATATGAAAACAACAGTTTCTTATATTTCAGATAAAACGCTAATGGCAGGTTCTCAACATCCTCATATCTTGCTTGCCAATCTTTTATATCTGCAATAATAGAAAGGGCTTCTTTTTTATCTATCTGGCACATAAGGTTTTTAATTTTACGTTGTCTACCATTCCATACTCCTTGTTGTTCTACCAGTGTCAACGACCTTACAGGGGTATATAACATCATGTGTACCATCATTATCAGGCTTAAACATCTGATATATCGTAAGTTGTTTCGGACATTACATTAGTGTTTACCAACGACACAATAGGTGATGGGCTATTGAAAGGTGTATTCTCTTCAATCATGTGGCTATATTCCTTGTATTATAACCTAAACGTAGAAAACTACATTTTATTATTGGATACGGTCTTGTCTTGCATGGGTAATATCATATTCTTTTGGTTGCTTACCCATTTGCCTTGACTTAGTTCTGCCTTCAGAAATCATGACTTAATACTGAGTTAAGTACCCTCAAAAAAAGAGAATACCATCTCCTATAACCATCTTTATAACCTACAACGAGTCAGCAAGTTACGAATAGAGTTTGAGAACATGCCCTTCTTGCTCGAAGAAGGGCGTCTTCAAGCCTCAAGAAGGGCATGTTCTCGAACGTAGAAGGGCGTCTTCTTGAAGCATGAAGATGATGGGTTGTGTTCGAAAGGAGCGAGAAATTTTGACGTTAAGATGTGGAGTAGGGGCATGCGTCTATTCTTTTTGTATGCAAGATTAGAGTATATTACGTACAACATCCAAAGAAACCTAAAGAATCTTAGACATATCTTTATTTGTAGAAAAGTGAGATAAGTCAAACACCCTATCTGTTAAGACTATTGCGTATCAACCTTTTCTTGTTCTAATGCCAACATATTCTTGTTTAATACAACCACTGTCTTTACATGGTATAAGCTGTACAAGCATGTCTAAAGAGGTTGTGTTTAGCTCAATTAGCACACTTATAAAGCGATTTACTAAGCCAAACACTTCATTCCAGATATTCGGATTAACGGCAAAGACATACCGTGTAGGATTATTTCCGACCACCTTGAGACTTGAAATCCATGAAGACGTCATGTTTAGAATAATAGTCTAATGCGGATATATACTCGTCAGTCGTTGGCTCTTCTATTTGACTTTGTACATTCATCAATACGTCTTCAAATTGCTCACCATAATATAACAACTCTAAAGACTCCATAACAACAAAGTTAGGATACACATCTTTGTCATCACTTGATATTGTTGGATATGTTTCCAGATAACAAACGACTTCAGGAGTTAACATATCCTCGTGGGAATATAAACAGTAATCCTCGTCTGTAAACCCATTCTCACTTATTTCCTTAGAGATGATAGCAATTATCTCTTGTAATTGATAAGCTTTTCTTAAATCTAATCTCATCTTCCTTAATACAATATGAATATTATAATCTGTTACGAATACTTTTCCATCTTTCAATTACTTATTTCGTTATGAAAGATGGTTACTTGGGCAACTCTATTAGCTTGAAAACGCTATGCAAAAAAGATAAGACATCATCATTGACATCTAATTTATAGTTAAAACTATTACTCTGGTTTTCTAATTTAATAGTATCGTTGCATAATGACATATTTCTTATCACTTCTCTTATAAACTGTGGTCTGTTTTTTACAACATAGTATTGGTTGTCTTCTTCAAATATTCTTATGGAATCAATAATATTGTAGTTATTCACTTTGCTTATGTAGAGATGCTCTAACTTGTTGCCAGTAAAGAATAGATCTATCTTATCAAGTTCCTTAGTACAGTGGGTATTTTCCCATGCACTCATTACGACTTTAAAACCTAACATGTTTATTTGAAAGCATGTGTTTATAGTGACGTGTACAGGTTCTTTCCCTATATTACATTCCAGACATCTTTTGTTAATATCTAAATTAATAAAGTCTACTGTCGTAAGTTCAGGTTGACCATGTGGGTTTAAGTCAACTTTAAATCCATCATTGTTTCTTTTCATAAACTTTAATCCTGATGAAACGATAAGCTCTTCAAGATTAGGATTATAATAAAAGAGAAAGTCTTTTGCTTCAATTTGCTCCATATTGTATTATTCTATACTGAAGGTCTTGCCATGATGGATAAGTTCTCGTGTTTCCGCATCGAGAACAACATCCTCAGTTCCATACGTCTCTGATTTCTTAATGAACCATTTAGCATGCGTGTTCTCTTTATTCTTATGCTTATTTCTGGGTATAAAATAGATATCAAAAGGAGTATTAGAGAACGTTGTCTGTTGCCCTTCTCCTGTGCTAAGGTTTATCCATCCCTGCCTTTGCATCCACATAAGTACATCCTTAGGTCGCATGGCAAGATGCTTAAACTTAGCATCCTCATCGGTTACCTTTATTAAATTACCCTTATCATCGTATTCACGCCATGTCCCAACACGTACACTGGAATACAGAAAGAAGCATCCTTCTCTCTTCAATCTGTTATTATGTTTATAATAATTCCTTATATACATTACGAAACTCATTGGTTTTATCATGTAGACACTATTTTCGTCATGGGAGATAAGAATCTGCACCAAGGTGCTATCAGACTCTTTATATACTTGATTATCTATCTTCTCTTTCCCAATCTTCTTCTTATAATATTCATAATCAAATCGGTCGTTTGTTTTCATCATCTTTATTTTCTGTGCAGCACATGAAAGTGAGATTATGAATACTACAAGGTAGGTAACAATTCTTCTCATATCTATCTGATATTTAGGTTAATCTTTATACATTAGCATAGAACAATTAGTTGCACTTTATCATTTAGTGAAAATGGTAGAGTTACGGGTTCGAGAAGCAAACAAATGCGCATATAGCGAATGTAAAGGTGAAAGCATTTATCCTATATTTTAGAATAAGCACTATAAATATAACGCCTTGTTTTATGAGTTCATCATACTCTTCAATTTCATTACATTTAGGTTACGCCACTGACAGAAGTCAACATACACGGGGCCAGACAGATAACCAGTGGCATTATAATCATAACGGACACTTCTGTCGTTTATTGTATCAAGTGGTCGTAGAAAGCGAAGGTTATCATAGCCTCATATATCAGTAGGTGTGTGATTGACAGAACCTTTTCTCGTTTCAGCTCGCTTTTCAAGTGACGTTTCAAACATTCCTTATATTGTTAAATGCAGTTTCTCAGTAAGCCATAAGATATCTTCATGAAACTTGAAAGCTCTCATGCGTCCTCCTGCCATGTACTAAATGTTATAGTGAACTTACTTACCCTCTTAGTAAGATACGCATGCAACTCGTAGGATGTTTTACTTTCTCTATGACAGATGGACACGTCCCAAGACTCTTATCTGTACCTCCATAGGACTGTGAGGACAACAACTTGACCTATCTGAGGAACCCGTTTGCTCTTGAAAAATCTTTATATTGCGTCGAGCTATATACCTTCAAAATAGGAATATAAGGTCTCTTGGGATTAAGTCTATAACACGCAATGAATCAGAAAGTTACGAATAGCGTTTGAGAACATGCCCTTCTTGCTCCAAGAAGGGCGTCTTCAAGCCTCAAGAAGGGCATGTTCTCGAACGTAGAAGGGCGTCGTCTTGAAGCTTGAAGATGGTGGGTTGCGTTCGAAGGGAGCGAGATATTTTGACATTAAGATGTGGAGTAGGGGCATACGTCTATTCTTTTTGTATGCAAGATTAGAGTATATTACGTGCAACATCCAAAGAAACTTAAAGAGTCTTAGACCTATCTTTATTTGTAGAAAAGTGAGATAAGTCAAACACCCTACCTGTTAAGACTATTGCGTATCAACCTTTTCTTTTGCTAAGCCAACGTTTTCTTGTTTAGTGCAACCACTGTCATGACATGGTATAAGCCGTACAAGCATGTCTAAAGAGGTTGTGTTTAGCTCTATTAGCACACTTACAAAGCGATGAGTATAACTACTGTTGCAAGCAATAGTAGGATTTCCACGTAAAGGACTACAAAGCTTTTCTTTTGGACTTTAAGTTCTTTAAGCTAAGTCCTTATGTCCATAGGGCAGATTAGGGTATTCTTGTTGGAATACGCCTAAGGTGTATTGTATCATGCTGGTATTCATATTCTTGAAGTTAGGACACTACAAAGAAGCATGATACCAGTTCTTTTTTAGAAACTTAATGATGAATATCTACATATTTGACGGAAGGACTTTTCTCTTGCATTAGTTAAGTTTGAGTATGTAAGGCTTACGTTAATCTAATGCAAAGAACCATTCTAAGAACTCATTAAAATCTTTCCATTGAGGGAGTAACTTCCCTTTTTGGAATTCAATAGTTTTTTGTCCAAGCTCAAGTTCCAAGACTTCACCAGTCAAACGGTTATAAAAGAATCCTCCTTCTCCTTCAAAGCTATCAAGTGGTATATACTCTTCTGGTAACTTTAAAGCAGACTGCATATATCCTATTTGCTCAAAGTATGTTGAGTTTATAGCAAACCAACACACGTTATATATATCACTATACCTACCAGAGAATGTTATACAATTTGTATAAAGATTGAACTGGGCGAATGGTGTTTGTAGATCTATTCCAAGCTTGATCATGACCTCTTGGTAGCTTTTGTCTTCTGTTAAATCATACAGACCAGCTTCTATCAAATATTTCTTAAGTTTTTCTGACAACATAATTCTTTATTTATAAATTAATAATTCTTACACTTAGTCGTACTATATCCACCTTTTTTATAGCGTTGCTTGTTGTTTATTCCATCTCTGTGAGCTACTCACTCCCACGTCCTTAGTGGTTTTAGAAATAGTTGATTAAGCTACATTACACAGAGGAATTGCACTTTTATCTTGAACTTATAACGCCTCTTTTTATGAGTTCATCATACTCTTCAATTTCATTACATTTAGGTTACGCCACTGACAGAAGTCAATATACACGGGGCCAGACAGATACCCAGCGGCAACATATTCGCAACGGACACTTCTCTTGTTTATTGTATCAAGTGGCCGTAGAAAGCGAAGGTTATCATTCTTGATAGATGACTTGTCATATAGTGTTAGCCTATTATGACAGAAACACAGATGTCTTGTATAGTCAATAGTTTCATGCTGTATTGTAAGCTTCTCATGCTCAACTATAGTATAGGATATCTCACATGTGAATAGAGACTATCATTGCATAAGGTTGTCCTAAGACTAATCTCTGTTCTAATTAAGCCTTACATGAAATCCAAAAGATTCTTACATAGCACGCTGCATACTCCTTACCATCACTTTAATGAGGCTTTTTCCTTACATAACCCACATGTTTTCCTACTTTGATTCTATATGCGTTACATGGCAAGTGTCTATGCTTTTAACGCAAGAGGACTAATAAGAACCAACTAAACTATGCCAGAACGGCATGCCAACACCTCGTGTTATATGCTCCATAAGTTGTATAAACTCTGTTTCTCTTTGACTCCAACAGGCATATTGGGCAGTCCCCATACCTCTAACTAATTGCTCAAAATTATCAGCTATTAGCATCTTCTCTCCAACTTCCGTCTCACTATCAATGGTATATATCCTACCTGAAGAACATTCTAAAAGGATGGTGTAAGGGTCTCCGTTAGCAATAATAATGAGACCAGCTGCTTGTAACACAGGGTAATCCTCATATCCTTTATTTCTTTGTATAAGCCAGTTTATTCCATTGTCATCGTTGTATCCAAACTGATAGCTGAGTATACTAAGGTTGCCCCAGCTATATTTTAGGATGCTGTTTATGAAGTTCTGGTCCAATACATCTATCTTTAACTCTTCTTTCAAACGTACAATTTCTGTACTGGGAATATCTACCTCCTTTAGAATCATGTCTTCAATCAGTTCTGGGTCGAGTCCCTTAGTTTCTTCAACTATAGTTTGAATAATCTCGTTTAATGTTAATAGTTCCATGTATTTACCTTTTTTATTTATAATGCCGCACCTCTTCTTAACCAGCAGGAGAGCTTTCCACCTTTATACCCCTCTATGTTCTGAAAGTTTATTTATCCACAGGCAGAACGAGAATACACACCTAAGCTCACTCAAAGACATAGACATAATTTGCATTGACTTGGGAAGGTTAAGTTTAAGAAGCTAATCCGATAAAATCCTCACTTCGCTTTTTTCTCATTCTATAGACCGTGAAATATTGCAATTAATGATAATTCGAATCAAATTCCAAACGCCATTATTCTTCTAACCATTTATGTTTGCATAGCCACTCTCTTGTATCATTAAGGAAAGACTCTCCGTAAGTTTGGATTCCATCTAATTTCCTTTTATATCTCTTAAAAGTCTCAACCAAGAAACTATAAAAGGCTTTTCCCATGAGCAAACGCTGACAATTCTTGGAGAGTGGATAATACTTTCCATCTATAAAAGGTCTGATGATTTCCTCATCGATAGCTATGTCTATACCCAATGCGTTGTCATTCTTATAAAATCTTCGCATTGTTCTCCGCTCATATTCTTTAGGAAGACAACGAAAACATAGCCATAACTTAAATGGAAAACAGTTCTTGTATTTAGGGAAAACGGCTGCCTCATATTCGTATAGCTCTTCTTCTATTTCCCATATCTTACACCAACTTGCACCTGGTGCATCCTTCGTAAGTCCTAATTCTAACATATCTATTTATTGACAAAGTGATAGATGACTTATATGAGTATTGAACATTAATAATCTCATGAGGTTATTCTATTATTTCATTGGCACCTTGTTCTATAACTTGTCCTGTATTTGCATTTATCTTAACAAAATGGATTTTGCCATCACATGGGTTCCATGTAATAAACCAAACAGGGATATTATGGTCCTTAGCAATGTAACGATTTACCGAAACTCCCTTATCGAACAAGTCCAGTTTTAACTGTTCTTTTATGAAATTCATTACTTTCTCCCATGGATAGTTCGTGTAAGGAGCATCTTTATCGATAGTTTCTATTAAATAGCCATTCTCATCATAGCGTTTCCAAAGACCTATATTAAACTTATTATAATAGTAGCGTCCTACTTTCTTGAGCGTCTTTGTCTTGTTGTAATATTCCTTATAGGTACCGAATAATTCATGATCTTTCCTTGCATACTCAACGAACTCAGATCCATTCTCACCTCCGAACTGACGCACCCTACCTTTTATACTATCTTCAAAAACGTACTCTGTTCTTTGCTTATGCGTGTAGTATCTCGTAGAATCAAATCTCTCGGTAGTCCTTTCTTTGTTTTTAATGTTATTACAACTTGTATTTTGTGCCTTACAACACCCTGTAATCAGAAGTAATGTAAGTGCGGCAAACATTTGTCTTACCATGATTTATTATATAAAGATGTGTATATTACTTTATTCCAACTCACTCTTTCCCGATCGTTCTTAGACCGCCTCTTTACTTATTAAGTAAGTGAGGTATAGTTCTACAGCCTTTTTGTAATTGGTTAGTCTGCTGAACGCATATCAAAACCAGTCTAAACTGCCCTTTCTCATAGCGTGTTATCGTTAATTGAAACGTTCGTAAATGTTTTGTTTTCCTATCTCCCTACGGGTATGTATCTTACTCTCAGTCATTCTCTCGACATTCATCCTCATAGCTGAAAGCGCATAACGTGTTTAGGTTGATAGGTAGTCAGTTGGAATAACCAACTTGTCCATTTGTTATCAAAGGTATTCATTCTTACGTAAACAACGGACGTTAGCCTGTACTCTTTAATACTTTTTAGCGTAAGAAAGGGTCTGGGGATGAGGTTTCTGTCCCTCGCTTGGAGGCGCATAGTCTGTGAGGTCGCTTCTATTGGACAGTTTGTATTGTTTGTTAGTAGGTTCTTCTCTCACGGTGGATGAGTCGTTCTCTCACAGAGTGCACAGATGAAACAGAGCCAATTAGCGTACATGTAGAGCGTACGAATAGCCTTCGGTCGACAGAAGGCACAGAGCATTTCTGCTATTGGGGGACATGCTGCTTGTGAGAGAGGTGGTTTAATAAGGAGGTGAAAAATCATTACATTGTAACAAACAAAACACCCTCTAAATAGGGGAATGATATCTCGTGCAATCTACTTAATAACCTACAATAAATCAGTAAGTTACGAATAGCGTTTGAGAACATGCCCTTCTTGCTCGAAGAAGGGCGTCTTCAAGCCTCAAGAAGGGCATGTTCTCGAACGTAGAAGGGCGTCTTCTTGAAGCATGAAGAGGGTGGGTTGTGTTCGAAGGGAGCGAAATTTCTTGACATTAAAACGATGAGCGTGCGTAGATAATACTTGTGTGTAAACTTAACGACATCGATGGCTGGCTGAGGTTTAAGGCCTTTGGGTATGATATGAGTCCTTTATAGACTCGTCTTGTAGGCTACTAAGATGGCAATCAGTTCCCTCCGATATCTCTCGGTTAGTGTGCTGTGTCTATCTACGATGTGTAGTTTTTATGATAATATGACCCTCTACAGCATAGAGACAGTAGTAATGGCGGATATAGAGTAGTCTCCTATCTTACCGTACTTCCGCTCTTCATGGTCAAGGACTATGGGCAAGATTGCTTATAAGTACTCATATCTTTAAGTTTATGGGTAAAGCTAACCAATTATTACATTACTTTATGAGAGCACTTATCTCTTTCTCTAAGGAGTATAAATCATTCATTATTGGATCTTCATAATCGCTAACAATATCTAAATAGGCTCTCGTTATTCCGTTGATTGGATTTAATGTCAGGCTCTGACAGTTATCGGATAATAAACTCTTTACGCTCTCCAATCTTGAAATAATTAGGTCTAAGTTAGGCTCGTAAGGTAGTTTGTTCTTTAGATCAACTATTACTTTATCTAATTTATTCTTCATATTCTTATATTTAGTAGCAGCCCTAACCGAATCGAATTAAGTCTTTATAACGTCTTGCCAGATGGCCTTCAATTCCCTTTCATATTTAGTTGCATTCGCAATGTGTATCCTTTTTAAGTATCCACACAAAGCTGTTGGATGCTCTTTAAGTAGATAGTACTCGATTAGAAAAGCAACCAGAAAGTTTTTATAGTAAGGAAGTTCTGTGATGAGTTTAGGCTTCTCATCATCACTTAGTTCTTCTCCTTTAGGATATTCTTCCTCATCCTCAAAATCATAACTCATCTTCCTTTCCACAAAAGAAACAATTTCTGTCATGTTTGAAATGAGCAAGGTTTCTAAGTTCTCGACCTCAATTTGTGCAGCTTTTAACTGCTCTTTGTCATAATCTAACAGTACAAAAGGGATATTACTCTCAATCTCTATATTCCTATTTTGTAGTATGTTCCTTAGAAGAAGTTCATAACTTTTACCATTGATAAATCTATTTATTTCATCCATATTGCCAAGAGTTTGTTTCTTCAATTACTTTTCTTAATTTGTATTCAGTATGTCTATAGAGATTCATTGATGCGAGTTCCTATGGAGTAGTTTGTGCTTATTCCATGTCTTGTTTGCTGTTCAAAAAGAAAACAATAATTCTCAAGGGTTGAACTTGTGTATTTATATGTTATAATATCAAATGGGGTTTGTTGAACTTAAGCCCAATGTATTTACCAAATCATTATTATATATAAGAGTTGAGACTAATCTCTTCATTTGACAGGCTTATCACTTATTGGTTAATGTCATTCCTTCTCCATAGGTTGTAATACTGGAGACGGTTGTAGTAGAGTCCTACCTCATCATCCTCATACTGCCCTCACTGGTGGAAAAGAGTAAGTTTTTGCAGCTGTGGATCGGCTGTCTTGTTGTAAGGAGGCCGTATTTCCTACAGCGTACCATTGTCATATAGTTATTTCCTGTCTGATGGTCATACTCTTTGTAATATGACTTAAACGCAAAAAACTACAATTTATTATTGAATAAAGTGATGTCTTGTAGGGTAATATCATATTCTTTCTTCACTGGTATAAAGAAACTTTTGAGATGAGGAATACTCATAATATCCCTCACTTTACAGTCTCTAACACTCGTTGACCCAATCATTCTGATTTCTTTAAGATTGGTCAAATGCTGTAAGAAAGCAATAGAAGGTAACTCGCCACAGCTATCTATTGTTAGTCTTTCCATGTTTGTTAATGACCCAAGTATCTCCCAGTCTTTTATCTTCTTACAGTTCTGAAATGCAACAGAGGTAAGAGATTTGTTATCTTTTAGCCAGCTTATAGACTCCATTTTGGAATTGTAACCTATTCCGATGTGCTCTAAGTGTGGCATATTCTGTAGTGCATTAAATTCGCTTAACTTACTTTTCATCAATCCTATTCTTCTTGCTTCTCCAAAAGAGACAAACTCATTTGAGGTCGTTCCAGAGTAGTTATCAATAAAGATATATTCTAAGTTCTTGCATTGGAAGATTGATTTACAGTTCTTTTTATTATAGTTTAGATAAATGCACCATAGCAAGGGTAATGAAGAAAAAGGGATTTCTTTGTCTGCACTACCATGTATCTTTAAATACTCTAACTTTCTCAAACAAGACAAGTGAGACAGGTCTTCATAAGTATATGAATTCAGGTTTAATGCTTTTATATGCTCTAAAATAGATATCTTTTCAATATTTTCAATCTTCTTATTTATGCTCTCTGAGATTGCTATAAGACCATCAACATTATTCGTATTTATATAAGATACATCAGGTATCTGTTCTATATTTGCTTGCATAAAAGCATATTCTTTTCCGAAATACTCCTTCCTTATAATAGTCTTCTCCCCTGTCGGCAAGCCTCTTTCTCCTTGAAACTCTAAAACGTTGATATTACTTTCTTTCATTCTTGATAATATTTCTTTTATGAATTTATACCCATAGAGTGTGGAATAGATTTGGACTACTAACTTGTATATCAGGCTCCTTTTTGTTCGCTCTATAGGCTCTGCAGGCTACAACGAACATTATTTATATGCTAATGATTTCTCTTCTTTCTACTTACGCATGGTAATGATCTTTGTGTAAAGAGAGGACAGTATCAGCAACAAAGATACGTTTTTTTTCAATACTTTTGCTGTATTTGATACTTCATATTTAATATACACGGGGCCAGACAGATACCCAGCGGCATTATAATCGTAACGGACATTTCTGTTGTTTATTGTATCAAGTGGTCGTAGAAAGCGAAGGTTATCACAGCCTCATATATCAGTAGGTGGGTGATTGATAGAACCTTTTTTCGTTTCAGCTCGCTTTTCAAGTGCTGTTCTAATCATCTTTTATGCACTTAAATGTAGTTTCTCCGCAAGCCTTTAGATGCCTTTATGATAACAGAAAGCTCCCATGCGTCCTCCTGCCATGTACTAAAAGTTACAGCGAACTTACTTACTCTCTTAGTAAGATACGCATGCAACTCGTAGGATGTTTTACTTTCTCTATCGGAGATGGACACATCCCAAGACTCTTATCTGTACCTCCATAGGGCTGTGAGGACAATAACTTGACCTATCTGGGGAACCCATTTGCTCTTGAAAAATCTTTACTTTGCATCGAGCTATATCCCTTCAAAATAGGAATATAAGGTCTCTTGGGATTAAGTCTAT
>ERZ773031.249-NODE-249-length-29600-cov-9.818785_pt1 | contig 29600 bp, 42 predicted proteins | sample MGYA00511666_ERZ773031 | MGnify/ENA primary metagenome ERZ773031 (study PRJEB29015, sample SAMEA2738135) | human oral metagenome | biome: human oral; feature: human-associated habitat; material: saliva | place: China | collected 2250 ...
TAATATATTACTAGATGAAATAAATTTATTATTTGAAAAAATTGATTTGGAACAGATGAAAGATAAATTTTTAGACTTTTCAAAAATGCCTGATACTGGGGCAGCTAAAAACTTATATTACATGTCAATTTATTTTGTTTATTGGAAGTTATTAGATGAAAGTTCTACTATAAAAATACCATTTATATTAGATACAATAATAAAAGATGAAATGGATATGTCAAACAAAAAAAATATAAGCAAATTGATTGAGGAAAATGTTTTGACATTAGAAAATCAAATTATATTTGGATATACTGAAAAAGCAAATATAGTATTGGAAAATAGATACAGTAATGTTATAGATTTAACATCTAAAGAAAGAGTTTGTGATAAAGAAATTACTGAAATAGAAGAAAAAGCTTTGGAATTTGTACAAAAAAAAATAAAAGAATTAAGTGATGAAAAGACCAAATAAAACTGGTCTTTTTTTGTGGAAAAATAAATAAAATGGAAAGGAAAAAATTAAATGAACGAAAAAGATATAGACAGAATAGCAGATAAAATAATAGAAAAAATGAAAACTGACAGAGAAATAAAAACAGAGAAACAATTAACACCATTTCAAAAGACAGAAAAATTATTATCCGAATTAGCATTACTGAAAGGTGCTATTGATTCTAAAAATATGCTTATAGAGGATTTGAAGAAAGAAGGAATATCAATTCAGAAAAGAGAAACTGGAGTTAATGTGCAGTCTAGTAAAGTATATCTATCAGAATTAGAAAAGGTTGAAAATAGAATTGAAAAATTACAGGAAGAAATTACAAGGATAGAAAACGTTGTTAATATGGTTGAGAGAGCATTAGGTACAATTAGGAATAATAAATATTACGATATAATAGAAATGAAGTATTTTGATGATTTAACATTTGAGCATATATCTGAAAAATTAGATATAAGCGTTATAACTGCAAAGAGATATAAAAATAAAATGATTAGACAGTTGCAACTAGTTATATTTTCAGATGATGTAATAAAAAATATATTAAATTGAAAAATGATACTTTTTTGATATTGTATATAATTTTTAATATGTTATAATATGTCAAGATGTAAGAGTATGAGTTAAGTACTTGTTATTGAATCTTTGATTTTATATAAGCATAAGACAGTTTAAAGGCTGTCTTTTTTTTGTTACAGAAGGAGGTGGTAGCATTGAAATTAAATGCAAGGCAGAAGGCTTTTTGTGAATATTATGTGGCTAGTGGAAATGCTACTGAATCCGCAATAAAAGCTGGATATAAAGAAAGATATGCAAGACAGAATACACCTAAATTACTACGAAATACGACATTGGTGGGATATATAAAAGAATTACGAGAAAAAACAAAAACAAGCAGGATAATGACTGCTATTGAAAGAAGAGAATTTTTGACGGAAGTTATTAAAAATGGAAAAGAGAAAATACAGGACAGGTTAAAGGCTTTGGATATTTTGAATAAAATGGATGGTGAATATATTGAGAAAATGCAGTTGTCAGGACAATTAAATACTAATCCTTTTTCTAGACTTACTATCGAAGAGTTAAGAGCGTTAGCTGGTGGTAAGGGTGGATAAGATGGAAATGATACGGCTGGAAGCAACTAAGGAGCTTTCACGACGGAATTTGCTAGATTTCCTTATTTTTGATGGGAATGGGAGATATAAAAATTCTAGGCATATACAGTTTTTGAGTGATAAGGCCCAGCAGTTTTTGGAAGATGTGAAAGCTGGTAAAAGTCCAAGACTTTATATTTGTATGCCGCCACGACATTCCAAATCGGAAACTATGACGAAGAAATTTCCTGCTTGGATAATTGGTAATAATCCTGACTATGAGATTATAATTGCGAGTTATTCAATGGATTTGGCTAGAGATTTTGGGAAAATAGCAAGAGATACTTATAGGGAGCACAGTAAAAATGGGACTGGGATTTTTAATAATATCATCGACAGGGATAAGAGTGCTGGTGATAACTGGGGAATTTCAGAACATCGTGGTGCTGTTGTGAGTACAGGTGTCGGAGGAAGTGCAACAGGTAAGGGGGCACATATTGCGATTATTGATGATCCGTTTAAGAATAGAGAAGACGCTAACAGTAAACTTCAAAGAGACAAGGTCTGGGCCTGGTATCAGTCAACTATTCGGACAAGATTGGCACCTGGTGGAGGGATTATAATTATCCAAACCAGGTGGCATGAGGATGACTTGGTCGGTAGAATTTCTAAAGAGATGGAAAGCGGTACTGGAGAAGTTTTTGAGAGTATTGTGCTTCCAGCGATTGCTGAAGAAAATGATATTTTAGGAAGAAATGTTGGTGAAGCGTTATGGGAAGAACGGTACGGATTGAAAGAACTTAAAAATATTAAAAAGGCGATAGGTAGCCGTGAATTTGCGGCACTTTATCAGCAGAGGCCCCAAATTGAAGACGGCGGACTTTTTAAACGGCAGTACTTTAAATATTTCGATATTGATAATGACTTCATCAAAACTGCTGATAAAAATGTAAATGTGAAAGATTGCTTCTATTTTCAAACAATAGATACCGCTATGAGTACTCGAAAGAATAGTGATTATACGGCAATTGCCACTTTTATGTGCGACAGGGAATGGAACTTGTATTTAATTGACTTAATGCTTGAAAGATTAGAAGTTCCTGACCAATGGAATGTGATTAAGGAATTTAGAAATAGATATAAGTTGAGATTTCAAGCCATAGAAAGCAAAAGTAGTGGTATTGGGATAATTCAGCAGGCGAACAGAGAGGGAATGCCCTTAAAGGAATTGAAAGCCGATACTGATAAAATGACAAGGGCCTTGAACATATCAGTTATGTTTGAAAATGGGAAAGTTTATTTCAATAAAAATTTGGATAAACTTTTTGAGCTTGAAGAGGAACTTTTGAAATTTCCAAATGCTTTGCATGATGACGCTGTTGATGTGTGCAGTTATGCGGGTATTGTTATAAATGATTTGATTCAAAATTCAAAAAGATATATTAGAAAATTTATAAGTGTGTAGAAAGGAGGAAATGTGAGTATCAGGGAAAATGTAGTAAGTGCTTTGGTAAAAGAAATAATATCGCTTGGTTCTGTTTCTTATAGCGGAGATATTGATGATGATACATTGCAGAAGATGTTGGCTGATGTCGATGTGGCACAGGCTATACAGCTTATGACACAAAGTGTGACATCGAAAGAGTGGAAAATTGAGACGGATGTACCTGAATATTTTGAGACAGCTGAAAACATTCAAGAAAGATTTAATAATTTTAATATGGTTAAACTTTTGGAAAATGTGCTGAGATCGGAAATATATAAGAAATCTATATTTGAGATTATTTATGGCAAAGATGATACAGGCGGAACAGTGATTGATGATTTGGTACTGTTGCCGAATAAATATATAAAATATAACAAGGATAATGGTTGGATGATTAAAACTCGTGATAGTGAAATTGTTATTGCGAAAGAACCCAACCGTTTTTTAGTTTGCGTTAATGAAGAAAGACTGGATAATTTACAGGGAAGTTCAGATTTGTTGCCGCTTGTTCCAGTATTCAAGGCTAAAGAGCATTTGGAGAGTAAGTTAAATGCGATTATAGAAAAATATGGGGACATTATAACGGTATTCGCTTATGAACCTGCTGTTGAAACAGATCCGCCAGAAGTTATTAAAGCTAGGCAAAAAGATGTGGAAGCACAGGCTAAAGATTTAAAAAATGCTAAAGGTAAAGATGTGCTGGCAGTACCGAGTGCCGGGGAGAAATCGCTTGATGACTTCATAAAATTTATTAAATTAGATGACTTGAAACCTGAAATCTATCAGGAATTGTTGAGCGAGAAGTCAAAAGCAGTGCAGAGATATTTGCTTGGAAGTACATTAGTAGTTGGAGTGGATGGAAATAGCGGTAACAGGGCCTTGGGTGAAGTTCATAAGGAACAGCAAAATTATAAGATAGAATCTAAAGTCAAAAAGATTAGGGACTGGATTCAAAAACTTATCGAGCTGGATTCTGTCTTGTATGGGTACGACCCCAGCAAGTTTTATTTTAAGTTTGTCGAAGAGATTGACGAAAAAGAAACATTGGAGCTGGAAGATAAGAAAGCGAAAACTATGACTGAGAAAGTGAACTCTATAGTTAAAATTATGGAGAGCGGATATGCCTTTACTAAAGATAAGATAGCAGAAATGCTGGGCGTGGATGTGATTGACTTGGTGGAGGTAGAGAAGACTGAAGTAAGTGAGTTCGCCAAAGGTAAAAAAAAACTGAACATCAATAAAATAAATGAGAAACGAAAATTAATTGAAAGGAATCAGGTTAGATTTGACAGATTTGTTGAAAATAATTTTAAAAGATGGCAGAAGGATGTATTGAAAGCTGTACGAGAAAAGATAGAAAAAGCTAAAGATATTTCAGATTTCTACGACTTGAACTTTAACTATGAAAATATACTGGAAGATTTAATGCTGATGTCGACTTTGCAGGGATTTGACAATGCCGCTATGGTCGATAACGGAGTAACAGAATTTGCAAATACTAGAACCAAGACAAAGAATGCCGCACTTGATAATTTCCTGAAAAAACATCCCGCCTTATACACTGATGTGGAAAAAGAAATGGATTATTCAAGGCAAAAGTATTTTTGGATAAAGAAGGTCACGGATGTCAATGTGACAGAAAAAATATTTAAGCAGATGTCGAATACACTCGAGAATGGCGGAACATTTAAAGACTGGAAAAAAGATGTTGATAAAATACTGTCAGAGAGCGGATTAAAGCTAAATGAGGGATATTTAAAAACCGTATTCAGAACAAATATGAATCACGCCTATAACGCTGGTATTCATTTAAAGGTTGACAAGTACAAAGAGCGTTATCCATATTATCGCTACTGCGGTATTTTAGATGGAAGAGAACAGCAGCACACAAAGGAACTTGACGGGAAAATATTTAAAGTGGGGACGCCTGAAGCTGACAAATACTTTCCGCCAAATGGATTTAACTGCAGATGTTATACCGTGTCCTTAACTGAAGATGAAGTAGATCCGAGTGAAGTTGTAAGCAGTGATGACATTGGCTTGGATGTGGGAAGTTTTGGGGATAATATAGGCGATGTTGACTATATAGAAACACTTGAGAATAGTTATAGGCAAAAGGTGGAAGTATTTGCTGATAAGTTTGACATTCCTGATTTTGTAGTTGCCAAACCATTGAAAAAAGATGGCGATAGTAGTATAATTGACTCGATAAAGACAGTTAAAGAAGCGAATAGCTATGCTGAAAAAGTATTGAAAGTGAAAGCGGATTATACTGGTATTGATGTTCGCTGTGCTAATGAGTGGAATCGTGGACTTGCGGCTATGAAGAGTAAATATCCTGAAGTTGCGGAACAGATTAAGTTTGTCGGAAGTATACAGAAGAGAAATGAATTACTGGAAGCAGAATTGAGAAATTATGCTAAGAACAATAGATTGGCGAAAGATATGATAAACGATATTTTAGGTAGTTTGAAAATTAAGAATAATCGAACAGCGGAAGCCTTGTATGGTGTTAAGTTTGGGGATGATCCGGCTGAAAACGAAATTATAGAAATAATAAACAAATATGCTGGAATATCATTGAACTCAAATTACTATAGCAATTATGATAATGTGATTGCTGAAAGAAAAAGACAAGTTGCTAACGGATGGAAACCTGTTGGCTGTGATACAATGAAATCTATTTTTGATCATGAATTTGGGCATCAAATTGACAAATTGCTGAATATTTCTGGTAAACAAAATGTAAAAGATTTCTTTAAATGGCATAAGGAAGAAATAAAAGAAGGTTTATCAAGGTATGCTCTAACGAAGAGAGAAGAATTTGTTGCGGAAGTATGGAGCGAATACAACAATAATCCGAAACCACGAGAAATAGCGAATGAAGTAGGGAAGTTTATAGAAAGGTTGTGGAAAGAATGGAAGGAAAAAAATCATTAACCGAAGCTCTAAAAATATTTGAAGAAGGTATTTCTGATGACATGTTTGAACCTGAAGAAACTCAAGAAGAGAGAAATGCAAGATTTGCAAAAATGACGCCAAAAGAAAGAATAAAAGCAATAATTTCTGAGGCATTCGATTCGGCTAATGACAGTTTTTTAACAGAGGAAGAAGAAAAAGAGTACGGGTACGAATAGCTACTGAAAACTAGTCACAGTTATTAATTTAGCTGTGATTTTTTTGTGAAAGGACTTATTATGAAAATTACTATAACAACCAATCTCGATAGTGTAGGTTCCAGTTTTAAGGAAAGACTTGGAAGCGTCAGTAAGGAAGAAATGTTTGATGAAATAGCATTTTATATGGAAAATGAAATGCGAAAAAGGTTTGACAGCGGAACAGATTATCAGGGAAATGCGTGGACCTCTTTGAAAATTAGAAAAGGGAAACCGCTTAATGACACAGGAATGCTTAAAGGCTCTTTGGGGACAGCTACGATAAAGGGAAACAGTATTTCAATATTCAGTAATTTAGTTTATGCAGGGATTCACGATAGAGGTGGAACTATAACGCCTAAGAATGCTAAAGTTCTGCATTTTAAAGTCGGCGGCACTGATTACTTTGCCAAATCGATAACTATTCCTAAGCGGCAGTTTAGCGGTATCAGTGATAAAAATAAAGAGGATTTGAAAAAAATTATTAATGATTATCTTGTTAGCAAGAAATTATTTTTATAAGACTTTTTGCATTTTCTTCAAAAGTAGGATATAATTTTAATGAAAGGTGTAACTGAGTTTGGACTGCATCTGTTTCAAGATATGAAGAAACTAGATGAAAGCCTTAAAGTGCTACATGAAATTAAAAAAGATATTATAGGCAGAATGCAATTCATGAATCATGACATTCACGAATTAGAGAAATAATTAAATTTTACAAAGGTCACGATTATTAATTTAGTCGTGATTTTTTATTATATAAATTTTTTAAGAAGAAAGGAGCAAAAGATGTCTTTTGTACTATTTAAAGCTGGGGATTACGGCAACAAAGGTAAATGGGATAATAAGCATTTGGCTAGTCTTGTCAATAATAAGAAAGAGCTGGATATAATTCCTTATCATACAAGCGAGTTTACAAAACTTGGGGTATTGAGAAATGAAATTCCGGTTATTGGGAAGTTCAAAAATATAAATATTAAAGGCGATGAGATAGTTGCTGATAATGTTGAAATCTTTGACAGAAAAGAATTTAAGAACCGCAAGGTCGACAGGCTTTCTGTTGAGATTGAAAATGGGGAGATAACTCGTGTTGGTGCACTTCCTGTTGGGGTTGAACCTGCTGTCAGCAATAGCGGAAGTTTTGCTGATGGAGAGTTTTCTCAAGGATTTGAGATGGATTGGATTAATCAAAATAATATAATTGAATTTAGCGACGGTGGAAGTGCCGAAGGTAAAAATAATAATGGAGGGAAAAACGGAATGAATTTTGAAGAATTTTTGAAAAAATTGTTGGAAGCTGGAAGTGAAGACAAGATAAAAGCGGTCAATGAAGTATTGAAAACCTTGTCTGAAGAAGAATTGAAAAAAGTTGAGATTCCAAAAGATAAAGGGCCTGATAAAACTGAAGACGAAATTAGAGCGGAAGTTAAAAAAGAGTTTGCAAGGGAGCAGGAAATAAGAGAATTTATGTTGAAAAACTCCAATAAAATAACCCCTGCCTTGAAAAAATTAGGTATTGAAGAATTTGTTAAACAATCTTTTGAAAATAATGACGGCGTTATTGAATTTTCTGTAAATGGCAATAACCAGTCAGTTAAGTCTAGCGATATTTTATCTAAACTGTTTGAAAACTTGCCAAGTTTTGGTGGGCATAAGCCACTGGAGTTTGGTGGCGATGATGACGAAGTTTCAAGACAGCAGCAAATGATAGCCGATGAAATAGCAGGATATAAAGCTAGAAACAATATTAAATAAGGAGTGGTAGATGTGAAAAATAGAGTTAAATTTTATGGTGAAGATAAGAAAAAAGATATTGTGCTAAATGAGTTTTTTCCAAGAAAAACGGTTACATTGGCACAAGGTGAAGTTATAAAATACGGTCAGGCATTAGTTTATGATACAACTATTGGGAAATATAAGAAATATGATTCCAGCACACCTGGAGGTAAGTTGCCAAAAACTTTTTATGTCGGTGTGGATGAAGATGTGGATGCGACAACTGAAGATGTTAAGATTCAAGTTGTAAGGGCTAGTGATATTGATGGAAAACTTGTTGTTGGAGTGACTGACACAGATTATGCGGCACTTGATAACCTGGATAAATACGGAATAAATGTAAGATTTGATAATATTGAAGCAAAATAACAGAGGAGATGATTATAGATGTTAAACGATATACAATTAAAATTAATGGCTTTATATGCAGTTGTAGAGCCAAAGGTTCAGACACACTATCTGGACAGATTTGGTAACGCGAATCCTGAATATATGAGTGACAATGAAACTATTCTTTTAAAAGATTTGAATGATTACCTGGTTGAAGCAAGTATCATTGAGCGTGGAAGTGAAATTCCTTTCATAAAGGTAAATGGTATGGAAAGTATGGCAATTACGCCTGATATTGTGGCTGCTTCTTATGAATTAAAACCTATTATGAATGGTGGAACTGCTACCTTTATTAATGGGCAAATGGTTGATCCGCAAAAATATCAGGAAGACAGATTGCTTTTAAAATTGAAAAATGCGATGTTGAAAACTAAGGAAAAAATGGCTGCTAATGCTTTCTTGCAAGGGAAATATGTTCAAGCAAATTCTCAAACTGAAATTGATTTTAAATTCAATAATCCAATTGCAAAAGATGCCAAGAAAATTAATAACTGGGTTACTTTTTTCTTTGACATAATTGATGACTATGAGAAAAAAAATGGGGTAATGCCAGACAGAATTGAATTAGGGAGAACTTTATTTGATAAGTTAATCAAAAACAATGAATTTATTGAAGTTGCAAAAGCCTATTCCAATTCAATTGGGTTATCTGCTGATGAAAAGCAAGTTTATTTAGACTTGCTAGGGCAAAGAATTTCTAAGTTGAGAACTGCTCAAGACTTTAATGGCAGAGATATTGCAACTGACAATATGATTTATTTATCAAATGACAATGCTTTAGTTCCTGTATTTGCAGCACTTGAAGCGGTGGATGCGACAGGAAAGCCTTTTGTTTTTGTTGGACAGGAAATTCTGGATGAAACAGCTGCCAATAAAGAGACTGCAAGAGCTAAAATGTTCTGCAAATCAGCATTTGCTCCAGTAGTTGCTATTAAAGATTTTATTGTCAGATATGAAATTTCTAATGCGGACAGCATCGCCATTGTTCCCAACTCAAAATAGGAAGTGATTGATTATGCTGGAAAAGGTGGGAGGGACTTCTGAAAATGGAGCTACTCCTGAACTTGATGAAAAGTTGTTAGAAAAAATATCCTATATTCCTAAAGTCGTATCTATTGAAGTTTGCAGATATTCCAAAAGGACGGCACAAGAATTTATTGATTATATTGATAACCAGCTTATACCAGATTGTAAAATTTTTGTAACAATTTTCATAGGTGATGAGAAATATAAATTTTTGGATTCTGAAACGAAAAGAGTATTGAATGAGCTTTATGTGGCTTGGAAAATATATGAAAGCCTAGAGAAAGAAAAAATTTCAGAAGATAAGAGAGATACGCTCTATAAGCTACTGGAAAGTTTGAAAGGAAGTTCCGAAGATAGCAGCGGTTCAAGTCTTTTGAACGACAATAGATATGGAAGGATTTATAGATTTTAGGAGCTGATGTGATGTTTGACATAGTGTTTAAAAAATTTAAGGAAGAGCTGGAAAAAGATTATCCTGATTATGCGTTTTATATAACAGATGACTTGGAAGCTGAGGATTTTGTGATAAATTCAGTAATTTGTGAAATAAACGGAATTACTGTGAAAAATGCTAAAGAATACAGTGCGATGCTAAATTTTTATATCATAAAGCCTAAAGTGCAGGATGACTTGGGGAACTTTATTTTACAGGCACTGGATATTCAAAAGAAAATACAAAATTTAGATGAGAATAGGAGAATATTCTTTTCTGAAAAAATGAATTTACAATTTGGAGAACTGAAATCAGTAGAAGCGAAAGAGACATTGAGAGTATGTCTTATAACTGGGACATTTGATACAAGTTTTCCAATAAAATATGCGATTGACAATATAAAGGAATATAATCCAGCTAAGAATATATATCTAAGTAAAAGGAGTGATGAATAATGAATGGAAGTCCAAAGTTTGTTTTGGAAATCGAAGAAAGAGCGGGAACTGCTGTTGCCAGAAGTGAGCAAGGAGTCATAGGAGTAGTGCTGTTTGACAGTACAAAAGATGACAGGGATTATACTTTTAACAGCAGAGGGGATGTGCGACAGGGAGACTGGAGTGCCGAAAATTTTAACTTATTAAAAGATTTGGCATTTGTTGGAAGTCCTTATAAAGTTATTGTTAAAAGAGTAAAGGAAGATGAAAGAGAATCAATAAAAATAACAGATGTTTTGAGTGATCTGGAGAGTAAAGTTGACAGTATAGTTATACCAAGTGCAACAGAAAGTGAGACAGATAATTTAATAAGCTACGCTAAGAGCAGACATAACACAGAATTGGGAAAATTAGCACTGGATTTTGACCAGGCCCACTTTTTTGTATTTGTTGCTTCGGATAAAGTGCCAGACCATCATGCAGTGGTAAATTGCGGCATAACAGGAGCAACTGTGAACGGTCATACATATAGCGATAAAGAATTTGCACTCGCTATTGCTAGTATGGAAGCGGGATGTCCTATTTCAAGAAGTATTACAAATATGAAAATGGGATTCTTGGAAAAATGTGATGTTCCAGCAGAACCAGGTAAAATAACTAAGCAAGGAAAAATAGCAGTCAATGTACAAAAAGATGACAGCGGAATCAGCTATTATGTGATTAATCGTGGAGTCACTTCATTTATAACGCCTGATACTACTAGACAGCGTAGATTCAGTAAGGTTAAAGTCGTAAGAAGTTTATTCACAATAATTGAGGATTTGAAAAAGTCTTGGAATGACTATAAAGGTGCAAGATTAAATGGCTATTTAAATAAAATGGCTTTTTTAAATGCGGTCAATGCCTACACTCAAAGTCTTATGAATCAAGGTATGTTAGACCCTGATTATTCAAATTCTTTTGATATTGATGTGGAGCGGCACAAGTTATATTTGATGACAGAAAAAGGTATATCGAAGGAAGAAGTGGATAAAATGAGTGAAGCTAAACTTCGTAGAATTAATACGGTTGATGCAGTTTATGCAAGATGTGATGAATTAATGCCGCTTGACTGTATGGAAGACTTTTTTGGAAAAGCTATAATTCAAAGTTAAGAAAGGAATGATAAGGAATGGATATATTTAAGGCAAATCAGGTAATCTCTGGCTCACATGGAACGCTTATGATTGATGGAGAAGTATTTGCGGAAGTATCTGAAGTGAAAATAGAGACTAAAATAGAAAGAAAAGAAGTTTGGCTTCCTGGAGGACAAAAAGGAGAAAAAATTGTTGGTGCTAGTGGAGAAGGCACTATTAAAAGATATAAGTTAAACTCAAATTGGTTTAAGAAATTTACAAAATTAGCTAAGGGGAATGAAGTGTATTTTGAATTATATTTCCAAGTTGATGACCCTGATGTTGCGGGTGCTGAAGCAATTAGAATTACTGACTGCTGGAATAAGGACGGGTTTTCTATAGAAGCTAAGCGTGGGGAAGAAATGGACGAAGAATTGAAAATCGGATATCTTCCAATAAATCTTAAAGCGGTTGAATTAATTTAGAAGGGAGAAATGATTCAATATGGATTTGAAGGAATTATTGAAAAGGCGTGAAGAAGCGAATAAAATTCGTGAAGAAAAATCATTGGTAGAATTTACTTTAGAAAGCTACAAAGATACTATCTTTAAATTGAAAGTTCCCGACTTTAAAGCCTTTATAGAGCTTTGCAGTAAAATTGGAATTACGGATTTTACTATTTCAAAAAAAGAAATAGAACGAATATTTGCCGAAAAAATTACAAAATCAAATGCTGTTATTTGCGATTATTTATTTGATACTTTCGTAGAACCTAATTTTACAGATTTGGCAGGGGAACTGATGGTGGAATTAAAAGCACAAAGCAGAGCAGGGATTATTAAAAGTTTTTTTACTGACAACGAGATTATGGAAATATTAATTTTAGTTATAAATAAACAGACCGCTCTTTTTGAAAGCAGTAAAAATCCAAATGTTGTAGAATTAAAAAAAAAATAAGTCAAAATATTTTTGATTCTGAACTTAATGCAATTATTTACTATATGCAAAAGGGCTGGACACCTGCCGATTTTAGCCAAGTACATGACAGCTATATCTGGGATTATTACATAGCAGCTTATGAGATTTTACAGGAAAAAGAAAACAAGAGATTTTCTGAATACTCTAAAATGGGGGTGGTAATGTATGGCGAATAGTGGAAATGTTGTGGCTATGGAAGTCAAGGTTGACGGGATAGACGAAGCTATATCAAAATTCAGTTCACTTGCAAAAAGTTTCGGAGAATTGTCACAGGCGGCTGAAACGGGTTCAGCCAGTAATGAAAAATTAGGAGAAAGTTTATCAAAAGCGGCGGACAGTGCCAACTCTTCAGGAGAAAAAGTAAAAAAACTGGGGAATGATGCACAAAAGACCGCAACAGATACAGAAAAACTTTCCAGCAACTCTAAAAAGGCTTCCGATGATGTGAAAAAACTGGGAGACGAAGCGGGAAAAAGTGGAGAGCAAATCAAGAAAGTAAAACCTGCTGCCGAGGGAACAGGAAATTCACTGATGAAGGCTTTTGGCGGTAAAGTGGCTTCGCTTATAAGTGCGATAGGCGGAAAACTTAAATTTTTAATAGAACCTTTGAAAAAAATAGGAAGTCTTGGAAAAAAGACTTTTTCTTTTTTGACTGGGGGTCTTGGTGGAAGCATGGGAAAGTTTGCTGGCAAGTTAAAGGATATTGCGAAGGCATCGGCTGAAGCTGCTGAAAGTGGTGGCAGAGTAGGAGCATTAGGTTCTGCATTAAAAGGAATTGCTGGACTTGCAACAGGACCTGTTGGAGCAACTGTTGTTGCAATTGGTGCTCTTACTGCCGCAACAGCAGGTTTTGCTGTAAAAGCTGTGCAGGCTTCTGGGAATTTTCAAAAAGGAATGAACATGGTTTACACGATGTTACCGAATGCTTCACAGCAAACTAAAGATAAATTAAGCAAAGATGTATTGGATTTATCTCAAAAGTATGGACAAGCGGCTGATAATATTTCCGCTTCGATGTATCAGGCTTTATCCGCTGGGGTTGCGGCTAATGATGTTAAGGGATTTTTGGATGTAGCACAGCAAGCAACTATAGCCTCTGGTCTGAGTGATACAGCAATTGCTGTGGATGGTATAAGTTCGGTTGTAAACGCCTTTGGTGCTAAAAATATAAGTGCCAAAAAAGCAAGCGATTTAATGTTTACGGCGGTAAGAAAAGGTAAAACTACTTTTGGTGAAATGGCAGGCAGTATTGCTCAAGTTTCTCCTATAGCAAGCAGCTTAGGGGTACAGTTTAGTGATTTGACCGCTGTAATAGCAACTATGACAGCAAAAGGAACACCTACAAGTGAAACAATGACACAGATGAAAGCTGCATTTAGTGAATTTTCAAAAGGTTCATCAAAGGCTTCTAAAGAATTTAAGGCCGCAACAGGTAAATCGTTTAAAGATTTTATAGCACAAGGTGGAAATTTGCAAACTGCTATGCAAGCATTGGATCAGCATGCACAAAAAAGTGGTAAGAATATTAATGAATTTTTTGGAAGTGTTGAAGCAGGGTCATTTGCCTTGTCTGTTACTGGAAAAAATGCTAAAGATTTTGCAGAAAACATGAAAGAAATGCAAAACTCTGATGGCGCAACTGAACAGGCGTATAAGCAAATGGACCAAGGAATAGGACCTTCGATTAATCGGATGAAGGCTTCGATGGCAAAAGGAATGATAGAAGCAGGACAAGCGATAACTCCAATGGCAACACAAATAGTTCAAAGTTTTGAAGGGGCTCTTCCAGCAATAGGGACAGCTTTTTCGAGTATAGGGCAATCTTTTTTACCTCTTATAAGTGGATGGGCTAGTGCAATTAGTGGTTTTTTTCAATCCATACAGGCAAATGCTAGTCAATTTAGTGCAATTTTTCAGGCTGTCGGAAGTGTATTGACTGTTATATTTTCAGGTATTGGAGCTGCAATATCTATTCTTGGATCTATATTTAGTGCTGCATTTTCTGTTATAGGAAGCCTGCTTAGCGGTTTTGTAAGTGCTGCGGGACTTGCTGGTTCACAAGGGCAAAGTTTTGCAAGTACTATATCAGGTGCATTTAGCACAATAGCTAGTGTAGTTGGAGGAGCTTTGCAATTTATAATGCCTCTTTTAACAGGGTTGGCCCAAATAATCGGTGGTGTGCTTGGATTTGCTGTAAAAGGGATTATAAATACTTTCTTATTTTTTGGAAAAATTATTTCAAAAGTTGGCGGATTCTTTAAAAAATTATTTGGAAAAGATGATGCTCAAAAGGCTACCGAATCAATAAATGAAGTTAAAAAGGGTATGGAAGAATTGAATGCCGAAGCTGCAAAACCAGCGCAAAAACAAGTGGATATAAATGCACAAATTAATACCCAAATAGCACAAGCAGGGACTAACGCCCAGTCAGCAGGGATGCCGTTTCAACAAGTTCAACAACCTCCAGTACCCGCACAACCCCAAACTGTAAAACTTGATCCGACAGCTAAAGTTTCAGTTGACCCTGCTTCGCTTGCAAATACCCAAATGAAAATAGACCCAAGCGCATTCAATGAAATGCAGATGAAAGTTGATCCTAGTTCATTTGCGAATACTCAAATGAAAATAGATCCTGCGGCTTTTAATAATTTGCAGCAAGCAGTAAAACAAGTGAGTGCAGATATAAAAGGAAATCCGCTTGATACGACTAGAAACAGTATTTTAGGAGAAATTAAAGGACAAATTAACGCCTTGAAAGGTGAAATTTCTGCTACTAAAAGTGCGATTGTTGGAAAATTAGGAGAAGTTGTAGGAGCGGTAAGGGCTATTAAAATTAACGTTAATGTTCCCGCAGCTCCTAGTGGAGATGCGATAGCGAATAAAATTGCAGCAAGTTTGCAGAAAGGATAGGTTATGGGACTACTGGATTATAAAATATTTATTAAATTTGACGAGAATGTTGATTATAAGGAGCTGGAATTTTTAGGAAATAAATCATTTAACACAATGGATTTTTTATCCCAAAAACTTGGTGACAACAATTTCATTGAAAAGGCGAAAGGAATGTTAGCTAGTGGTTTGAATGATTTAAAAGGAAAAGTTGACAGTATAGCAGGTGGAAATGCCTTGTTTTCACAAATAAATAGTAAGATATCAGAATTAAAAGAATTTTATCTTTTTCCAGTTCCGCCTAGTGAGATGAAATTTAAAAGTATCGGTGGATGGGAAAGTATAGATACCGTAAATGGCATATTAAAACTTAAAAATAAGAAGAAATTACAGTCTCTAGCTTTTAGTTCTTTTATTCCGGAACAGAAATATAAATTTGCGGCACACCATTTGCTTGACCCGTTTACAACATTTCTGTTATTTAAATCACTGGAAATATCTGATAAGCCGATACGGGTTATTTTAGTAGGAAAGTTAGGGAAAGGGACTCTTAGTTCTATTTTAAATCCTGTTGACTTGAATTTTCTTGCAACTGTGAATAAATTCGAGTGCAGTTTTGATGCTATCGGAACTTTAAATTTTGATATCGAGTTTGAAGAGTTTCCAGAGTTTTCAGATATAGAAGAAGCTGAGGCGACTGAAGAAAAATTATTTTACAAGGTAAGTGGCAAAGATGAAAATAATAATAACTGATCCGGATAATAAAAGATATGATTTGACAAGCATTGTAAAAGATAATATTCAGTTATCAAGCAGTATTGATAATATTACAGCACAGATGGAGTTTGAACTCGCTTACAATTATAGGGAAAATATGCCATATCACACAATTGACTTGGATAAAGGAGCTTATTTTGTGGAACTTTATGACAATATGGAAACTCTAATATTTCAAGGAATAATTCCTAAAATTAGTGTGAACAGCAAGGCTCCTAAATTTACAGCTTATGACCCTGCCTTTTATATTTCAAGAATATCTGAAATATTTCAATTTGATAATTTAGAAGCGGACAAATGTATAAAAAAGATGTTAAATGAATTTGATATGCCTGTTGGAACTATCGAACCCTGCAGCGTGAAAATTGATGAGTATTATTACAAGGAAAGTATTGCCGATATTATTAAAAAAATAATAGAAACTATAAAAGAAGATTCCGAGGAAAATTGGTATTTTTATTTTGCAGATAATGCTTTTCATTTTGCTAAACGAAATAGCGACAAATATTTAGACGGTAAAATACAACCCAAAGAATATAAAATTTCTATTGGTGATGGATTTGTAAATATTTTTAATTTTATAAAAGATCCTAATTATTCAGTAAGTTTTGAAAATATGAGAAATAGTGTCATTGTCGTAGATGGAGATGATGAAAAAATGAATAAAGTCGATACAGCGAGAGATGAAGAAAATATCAAAAAATATGGATTGCTACAACATATGGTTAAACAAGAGAAGAACAATCAAGATAAGTCAGCTAAAAAAGGTAGAGAAAAGACCAAAAGCAATAAAACTGATAAAAAAGAAGATAAGAAAAATAATAGAAAAGCTGAAAAAACTAGGGTTAAAACTTCTAAACGAAGTAAAACAAGAGGTAAGAAGTAATGGCTAAAAACACAAAAAGAAATAAAAAAAGTAGCAAAAGTTCTAGTGAAAAAGATAATAAAGCTAATAAAAAATCGAAAAAGAAGCAAAAAGAGAAAAAACCCATAAAAGCTGTAAATGTTTTAAAAGAAAAAAATAAACTTGAGAAAACATTTACTTTGACAGTTCCTGGTGTACCAGTTTTAAGGGCAGGAGATTTGGTTAAAATTCCTAAAAACAGTACTGGTATTGCCGGAGTTTTTGAAGTTAAAAGTGTAAATCATAATTTTAGTCAAAAATACAGTTTTTACGGAATGGGAATATATTTTATGAGCTTAACTTTAAATTTAGTAGCAGAATTGGAAGAAAATGAAGGAGAAAGTGAGTGATTTTTATGGATAAAGAAATGTTGCAACCTGAAGAAGCAAAACATTCAGAACCTAATAAGGCATTTGATAATTTAGCTCGGATTTTAAGGAAAAATTTTGGCAATCCTGATTGGAATGGGCCTTTTTTGGGAAAAGTTGTAAAAGCACCTCCAAATTTAGAAGTTCAAATTGATGAAAGAATAATATTAAAGGCGGATAGAATTGTTGTAGCTTTTGAAAAAGTAGCAGGATATACCAGAGAATTTGAAGTTGAAGGGAATATTGAAATAAATGTGACTGATAGTGAGAACACGGATTCTGGCGGAAACACACATAATAAAATAGCAGCAAAAGGGACATATAAAGCTAGTGGAACAAATAAGTGGACTGATGAATTAAAAGTTGGAGATGAAGTCATCTTAAATGAATTTAAAAATCAGAAAAAGTTTTATTTGGTAGACAAGGTTTATTATTATAATAAGGCAGGTGGATAAGATGTTACCTAATTCAGCGATTACAGCTCTTGATATATATTCTAGTACCAAAAATTTGGAATATGACAATTCTGAAGTTTATTTTGATTTGAAGTGGGACTTTAAAAAAGGTGACTTTGTTTATGAAAAAGGAACCCCGGTTCTTTTAACAACAAAAAAGGAAATTGTCAAACAATGGGTTATTAAATGTTTGATTGTTACTAAAAATGCTTGGAGAGTGTACTATAAGGATATATTTCCATTTGGTGTAGGAATTAATAAGTACAAAGGCATAAATCCCCTGTATCAAGATTATGCTCAAAGTGAGATTAAAAGAGAGATAATATCTGCATTGAAAGAACACGATTATATAAAATCAATTATAAATTATTATTCTGAATTTAAAGAAGATAAACTAAGTTTTGAGTTCGATATAGTGTTAAAAGGCGGAGAAAAAGAAATGCTCAACATTTCTGAAACAATTGAATTTAAAGATTTTTAATCGGAAGAAGGTGAAGAAATGGTAACTAGAAAAGATATAGATATTTATGAAAATGATATAAACAGTTTAGTATCGGATATATTTAATGGTGAATTTATGATTAAGTATAGTGACACCGCTGGAAGTTTTACGGCAGATATTGTGAGAGCATTTTCCACAGAATTAATTGTGCAGCAGAAGTTATATGATGAAATGTCAAAAAATTACAGCATTGATACAGCTGAAGGTATTTATCTTGATAGCATTTGTAAAGAAGACTATATCTTTAGGAAAAAAGCAACTATGGCGACTGGAACAGTTAGAATTTATGGGACAAGTGGTGCATTGATTCAAAAAGGAATGATAGTAGCAAGTAATAATTGCACATACACTATTGCTGAATCGAAAATAGTAGCATACAAAGAAACTGGAACAGTTGGATATAGCGATGTTAATGTTGTTGCAAATATCGCTGGAACAATTGGAAATTGTGGAATTGGGGAAATATCTAAATTCTTTGAAAATTATTCTGGACTTGAAAAAGTAGAAAATCTTAATATTATTTCAGATGGAACAGACGAAGAGAATGACGCCGAATTGCGAGAGAGAAGAAAAAAAATATTATCGGTTCCAAGTGTAAATTACAATGCAAATATGATTAAAGAAATGATACTAAATAAATTTAAGAATGTGAAGAAATTAAGAGTAATTCCAAGATGGAATGGTAAAGGGACAGCTAAAATTATTGGAATTGGCGAAGCTGGGATGAAATTAAAAGATGAAGAGCTGAACAATATAAAAACATATTTGGATAATGAAATTATAACAGATGCGGAATTTACAGTAAAAACTATCAAAGAGAAAAGTATAAGTCTTACATTTGAGGCTATATTAAACAAGGAATACAATGAGCAAAGTGCGATTGAACTTACAAAAAGTACTTTAAATCAAGTGTTTTTAGATAAATTATTTGAAGAGAATAGAATTTATTATGCGGAAGTAATTGATAAGTTGTTAGAAATAAAAGCATTTAAGAAAATTTCAAATATAGATATTAATAACACTAAAGAAGATATTTTATTGGAAGATGAAGATTTAATAAATGTTTTAAATATAACGCTAAAAACTTTAGATTAATTTTAGGAGGAAAAATGAGCGGATTCGCATTAGGGGCAAAAGCTAAAATATTGAATACACTGTTTGAAGGCAAAACATATTATGCTGGGCTTTTGACAGCAGTTACAATGGGAGAAAATGGAAAAGAAAATGCTACAGAGCTTGTTTCATCTTCGTATGCAAGAAGGGCTATAAATTTTGGGTCGACAACATCGAATGAAACAAGTAACTTGGCTTCAGTAAAATTTCCTGAAGCAAGGGAAGACTGGGGGCGTGTAATAGGAATTGGAATTTATGATTCAATAACTGGTGGAAATTTAATAAATTATGCTACTTTTGACGCAAGAGATGAGGTTATAATTTATGCTTTAATGCAATACGAAATCGCCAAAAATTTTTATGTGATAGGATTTAGAAACTAATGGTAAAAAATGTACACCAGAAGTCAGTTGAATATATAAAAGATAATTTTAATATAAGTGAATTATCAAATCTCTATGTAAAAGATTTCGTAAATGATGGTAGAAATAATGATTTTGCTTTAATCAAAAGCAATCCTAAAGTAGCAAATTTTGTGAAACATACGAATAAATTATCTGAAATAACAGTATCAGAATTATTAAATTATAAAGTGAGTGATTTTTCATTTTTCGTTGGATTGGATGATTATGTAAACTTTACACAAAAAATTACTGAAAAAAAGTTCCCGTTAATTTTTTCATACGACAATGATTATGCTGATGTTATATATAATCTTGCTAAAAATGATTACTACAACAGTATGATAAATTCCCTTCCGGGAATATTCAGAAATTCAAATCTTATACAAGATGTATTTCATTTTGCAGATCTTGAATTAAAATCACTGGAATTTATAATTGGAACATTAGTAAAAAACAGAAGATTTATAACGGCAAGAAATGAAGTCTTAGAAGATTTTGAAGAACATTATAAATTAATATCAAGTAAAAATTTATCAACAGTTTTTAAAATAAACAGAATCATTTCCAAACGTATTTTAAGGCGTACAACTACTTTACAGAATTTCAAAGATACAATGAAACTATATTTTATCTATAACGACAATGTAACAATAACGAATGATAAAAATAATTTTCAGTACATTGTAGATTTTCGTTCTAGCACTGTAGATAAAGAATATTTAGATTACTGGCTGGAATTGATTTATGAAGTTATACCAATCTGGTACGACATAAAAATTGTATATTAAATGAAGGGAGAAAAAATGAAACAAACAACACTAGATTTAATAAAAAATATAAATGAAAATACCTTTATACCTGCAACTACTCAAAATGAATTATTTGAACTGTTTCAATTAGATACAGTCGCTGATTTAAGAAAAGTTTCAAGGAATTTTATGAAAGTGTATGAACTTTTGGAACATTTCGATAATCAGACTTCAAACGCCACGGAAGAAAAAGAGGGTATTGTAAAATTTGGAACAGAATCAGGAAATGCAATAGATGCGGAAACTTGGAAACAAGCAATAGGACAAACGTTAGGTGGATATGTAAGTAAAGTTGAAAATAAAGAAGCAGGAAAATGGTACATAAATGATTTAACAGATGGGAAAATATATAAATGTATACAGACTCATACAAGTACGAGTTTTGATATTACTAAATTTGTGGATATTACGAATGTTGGACTTTCGGACAAAGTAGAAAATTTGTCTGAATTAATAAAAACAGTAGACTTAGGTGTTTACAACTTGAATTCACCGAGTTTAGCATATGTCAATGTTCCAATTCCGAGAATACCTAATTATAAGTATATTAGTTTTTCCATTGCGCCAGGGCAAAGTTTAATAGATGTTTCGAGTTATTATCACTCTACATTAAACATTCTTGCCATAAAAGGTAATGCAATAGGAGGCTGCAGATTGTTTGCAAATTATATTAAAAATATTTAATTAGAAAATTTATTCGGTTTTGGGAAAAACACAATTAAATTTTTTGACGGAACTATATTAGAACACGGTGTTGGCGTGGCGGGAAAATCTGGGACTTATGTAAGAAATACTTTATCTAAAGATTTTAAGGGGATTTCCGCTGTTGTTCCAGTTCATCGTGGATCTGATACATCTAATACAAATATTTCAGTTATAGTTTCATCAAACAATACTTTTGACGCATATAGTTATAGAACAGGTGAGAATATATCGATATATTTCATTGCAATCGGGCGCTGGAAATAATTAAACAACACCGACTGTCATCCAGTCGAATCCCATTGAACCAGTATTGCTGGAAAAAAGACATTGAGTTTGACTACGCCCGGTGTGAGTTACTATACCATTGAAACTCCAGTTTGAAATTACTATTGATGGTAGTTCTTTATAAGCAACAGGATAAATTAAAGTATATTGATTTGTAGGCACTGACACAAAACCCCATTGAATTAACACATTCCCTAGTTTTAAATGCCCGTTTTTGTTGTTTTTGTATAAATTTTCTAGTTACTCATATAAATAATTGTAAAATAATAAGCCCCTTGTATGCTGTCAGAACTTGTTTTAATCAAGTCCCCTGTAGTCTCGATTCTAAAATTGTTATTAACACCCGTTAAACTGGTGCAATTAAAAACAATTAAAGATCTTGGAGCAAATTCACTTGGAATCTTTAAAACAACGCTTCCGTTTGTTTTATTATAAAAATAAGAGCCACTGTCAATAACAAGCGTTACTATTTTCCCGTTTTTAAAGATTTTTCCGATAGTTAATCCAGCGATATTAAAATTATATTCTTTAATTTCCAACAAATTTTCTAGTCTATAATATTATTGATACTAATATTATAGAGGAGATGATAAAAAATGGAATTGCAAAAGTTGAAAGGAAGAAATGCAGAAATTTATTGGGAGTATCTTAACAGTAACATAGCTAAGAATGAGGCAACTAAGAATACTACTTACAAAACATATCTTAACAACATGAAACAGTTTGTTGAGTATTTGAAAGTGTATGAGAATAATCGTTATTTATTAAGTAAAGATACATTAAAGTTTATTGTGAGCATACTAGAGCGTTATATCAGATATTGTAGGGAAATAAAAGGGAATAATGCACGGACTATTAATAACAAAATAACGGCGATAAGTAGCTTTTACATTTGGGCAGTTAAACGTGATTTAATAGCAACACATCCGTTTAGGGATAAATTGGACAGATTAAAGGTTACAGATGTGGAAAAACGGAGAAATAGCTATTATTTGAGTAATAAGGAAATAATAGAGATTAATATCAAAATGGAAATGGACAAACGGTATGATTTGCAAGACAGGATCATATTTAACTTGATTATTGATACAGCTTGCAGAATATCAGCATTACAATCAATTAAAATTGATAACATTGATTTAGAGAGTGGAATAATATTTGGAATAGTAGAAAAAGAACAGAAGATTGTGGAGTTTGCGATATTTGAAGAAACAACAGATTTAATAAGGGAGTGGTTGAGATGTAGAAATGACAATATTGAATACTTACTAGTAACTAAATATAACGGAGTATTCAAGCAGATGAGTAAAAGCACGATAAGAGATAGAGTGCGAAAGATTGGGAAGTTGGTTGGAATAGAAAATCTATATCCTCACTCGCTTAGAAAAACAAGTATTAATCTTATTGCAAAAACAGCTGGGATTGATTTGGCTAGTGAATTTGCAAACCATAGCGGAACAGATGTAACTAAAAAGCACTATGTCAAGAAAACGAGTGCAAAAGATAGAAAAAACAAGCTGTTAGAAATTCGTAAAAAGGCAGGATTTTAACAGTAAATAGCAAAGAAATTTATGAATTTGCACGAAATTTAAAAATACAAATACTGATTTTCAAAGACTTTGAGATGATTTTAGTTTATGCTTATATACATTTTTTATTAAATTACTAAAATCTAAAATATGCACAAAGTCAATAAAATCAATAAATATTTTTCAAAATTCTGTATAAATTCATAACTTAGCACAGAATAAAATTTGAAAGGAGAAACAAAAAAATGGAAGGATTCAGAGTATATTTATACGATAAAAATGGGAATATAATAGGAATATTTCTAGCACCATCACAGAAAAAATTTGAAGCCGATAAATCGAGATATTGTAGCGAATATAGAGAAGGGGAAAATTTTATATCCTACACAGAAATTAAAAATCCAGTTCTCGATTCAAAAACTGGGAAACTTAGAGAAATGACTATCTTAGAACAGATTCAAGCGGGAATATTAATTTTATTAGACGGACAATATTTAGAGGGTGAAGAAATAAAAACAATTGCAAAGCCGAACGAATGGAGTGTATGGGATAAAGACTCCCACGCTTGGAAAATTGATAACGATTTGCTGAATAAGAAATTAAAAGAATTAAGAAAAAAAGCATTAAAAGACTTAGCGGAAGCCAAATCAAACTTTTTAAACCAACCTCTTGAAATTGAAAAAGATGGCAAAAAATACACATTTGAGAATAACGAAAAAAATAGAAATAGTTTATCATTAAAAATGTCACTAATGTGGACTTTAGAACAAGATAAAATTGAGAAAGTAAAAGTTTTGAACGATAAAGGATTGGTTGAATTTATTGAGTTGAATAGAACTGAATTAAAAGATTTAGCTGAAAAAATACAAGATATTATCGAGATTGCAGATATGGCAGAACAAATGGCAGTTGTTGGGATTAGTAGATACACTATTGATCAGATGCTAGAGCTTAATGTAAGTGATTTTTTTCAAAATTAGAAAAGGAGTGATTTGAATGAATATAGAAAAATTGATATGCACAGAAATAGAATTGGATGGTAAAAAATATAAAGTTGTTGGAGTAAACTTTGAAAAAGATAACATAATATTGAACGTCGAAGAAAAAAAGGAAGTGGTGTAGATGAATTTTGGGAAAGCGTTTGAAGAAGTAAAAAAAGGAAAAGCAATGAGATTGCCGCAATGGAGCAAGGATGTAGTGATAAAAGCACAATTTCCTGACAAAAACAGTAAAATGACAGCTCCATATCTATATGTGGAATCCAGATATGGTAGGGTACCTTGGAAAGAAACTGTGATTGAATTATTTAGTGAAGAATGGGAAGTGGTATAAATGAATAGATTTGACAAAATTTTCAGCTTTATGTTGGCTGTCGAGGGTGGCTATACCAACGACAAGAATGACAAGGGTGGAGAAACAACTTGGGGAGTTACTAAAGATGAAGCAAGAAGAAATGGTTATCGTGGTTCTATGAAAGATTTGACGAAAGAGTTTGCAAAGAAAATATTGGAAAAAGACTATTACCTGAAAAATCGTTTGAATGAAATAAAAAACGATAAGGTCGCATTGTCAATATGTGACTGGAGTTTTAACTCACGAAAATGGGCAACTAAAAAGGCACAGGTAACGTTAAACAGATATTTTGGCTATAATCTAGTTGTGGATGGTATTTTTGGAAGCAAGACTATAAAAGCCTTGAATGAAGTGGAAGAACAAGGAAGATCAGCAGAATTTTTGAGAGACTACCACAGCATACAGAGAAAATTTTACCATTCTATAGTTGAATACAATCCAACTCAGAAAGGTTTTTTGACTGGATGGCTGAATCGTGTTGATAGAAAAGAAAAGTATCTGAAGGAGATGGTATAAGATGAAAAAAATTTGTATAATAATTGGACATGGTGGAAATGACTGCGGGGCAGTTAATCCACATACAAAAGAGACAGAGCTAGCCTACAATACCGAACTTGCTGATATGCTTATGGAAGCATTGAAAAATGAGTATGAAGTCGTAAAATATAACAGGGGATATAACAAGGTTGAAAATATTGGGATAGTCAACGGTTACAAATCAGACTTGATTTTATCGCTGCACTGTAATTCATTTGACGGAATTGCTTCAGGAACAGAGGTACTTTACTGGTATTCAAGTGAAAAATCTAAAAAATTAGCAGAGATATTAAGTAAAAATATTTCCGAAACTTTTGGAATACATAACAGAGGAGCAAAACCAAGAGTTACAAATGAAATTAAGAAACGGAATTCTGTTAAATTCAAAGATATGGAAACAAGGGGAAGTTATTTGCTTTATAGAACAAATGCCCCTTGTAACATTATTGAACCGTTTTTCATAGATAACGATAGCGATTTGAAGCTCGGAAAACAGAAAAAACAGGAATATGTGGAAGCGATAAAAAAATCTATAAAAGAATATTTTGAAGGAGTGATGTAAAATGAACGTGATAACAACAGTATTAAATCAATTTGGAGGAAATGTAATAAATCTAGTGGCAGTGGTACTTGCTGGATTTGTAGTAAAGGGAATTTCAACATATCTTGTAAAAGGATACACATATTTACTTAAAAAGAAAATGGCAAGATACATAGTACAGTTTATACCAAATGGAATCGCATTTGGGGAACTGTTAAAAGGGGTCAAGCCAAATCAGGAAAGACTGGTACAGGCGGTATTAACTGTACAGAATTTAGTTTTAAAAATGTTTCCTGAAAGACTAAGACCAACGGTGGATAAGCTATTTGATGAAAAAGCGATTGCAAGAGAGATAGAAAGGCAATTAAATAAGGAAAAACAGGAGGGTTTAGCCAAAGCTCCGGCAGAATAATGTCGGAGCAAAAAATAGAAAAAATACAAGATATGATAGTAGATAAAGTTGTAGAAAAAGTGGCTGTTTCTAAAACAGGAATCACATCTAATCAAAGCAGTTCTTTAAATTTTAATGTAATTGACTATAAAAGAGATTACAGCAGAAGCAATATCTATGCTGATGTAAATTACAGGGATAATTTTCGTGGAGACAGGGAACTGCTGGCAAGAGCGGGATTTATTTACTATTTAAAATAAAAGGAGCAGGAATGGAAAATTACTTAGTGGATTTGATATTTATAATATATGGATTGATTTTAGGAACGTTAGGAAATTTGTTATACAGGGTAAACAATCACTTAAAAATAAATCCTGTGGCAATTAGATTTCTATACGGAATAATGGCATTGGCATTGTACGTATTGATGTATCTAGCCTTTTTGAAAAAAGTTCCTGAAATTGATGTTGTGGTAATGCTATTAATAATTGTTATAGGGTATTTTGTGGAACTGATAATAGAAGTTCTTGAGGAAAAAGTGCCGAAAGCATTGGAAAAACTCATTGATAAATGGTTAGGTGGTGGGAGCAATGGGAATAAATCAGACAAGAAAAACGATTAGAGGCTTGATATTCGGAGATAAAAAGCATAAGGATTTTCAGGACAGCGAAAAAATAAATTTTGCAAATAAAGGAATATTGAAACTGATACTGCTGTATACGACAAGTTCAATTTTGTCGATAGCACACAGGGATTGGCAATATCAAAGGAATATAGATAAGTTAATATCAGAAAATAAATGGCAAAAAATATTTTTAGTGGAGCAGCTGCGGGAAAAAACTTTTCTGGAAAATCTTTTAGTTGTACTGGTAAGTATTGTAATTTCGTTTTGCATACTGTATTACTACAATAAAAAGATGAGCGATACAAACAAAAAGAAATAGATTGTTAAGGTAGTCAGAAATGGCTATCTTTTTTTGTAAAAAAGTTATTGATGAAATATAAAATATGTTGTATAATAATCTAAGGAAAGGAGCAAAAATGGAAAAAGAAAAAGCAGTAAAGTCTCGTGGAGTGAAAAAAGGAGAAACTCCTCAATGGAATGTAGGAAGAAAAAAAACGGAAAGTAAAATAAAATATACTTCAAAATCCATATCGCTTCCATTAGAAAAGTGGGATGAATTAGAAATTAAAGCACAGGAACAAGGAATAACTAAAAATAAACTTGTTGCTAATTTAGTAGAAAAGTATTTGAAGAAAAACAGGAGGAAAAAATGAGAAAAATAAAACAAAATAATAATTTTATAAAAAGAACTACAGACATTTTTTAGTAAGTGAAGTAAAAAAAGAATTTGGAAATGACGTTAAAAAATATATAGACTGGGAACTAGGTGTGCTGGAAACAGGATTAAAAATGACAGGAAGCACTGAAATGTTAAATATTTTAAATAAATATAGAAGTGATTTGATAGAAACAATATTATCTAAAGATAATGAAACTGTACAAACTGTAATGGCGAATACTTTGAGTGATTATAGGCAAATGGAGAAAAATAACAATTAAATATGATAAAATAAAAAGCCCTATTGGTGGTAGCACACCAATAAGGCAAGGTTAATTTTGGAACTTTTAACCGCATTTATTTTATCAAACCTTAGCGAAAAAATCAAGAGGAGATAAAATGAAAAATAACAATAAAGTATCGGAAATGAAATTAGAAAATATAAAAGAATTAAAAATTTCAGAACTCGTTGAGTTAAATTTAACAGAACTGGAAGAAATGAAATTAAAAATATCTAAAGCAATAAAGGAAAAAATAAAAATTGACAAATAAGAAAATTATGTTCTACTTTATAATAGAAAATATAGGATAAAACAAAAGAGGCTGAAATATGCCTCTTTTTAAATTTTAGTACCTTTTTAGTACCTTTTTATCTTATTAATACATTCAAACTCAATAAATAAAAGTCTAAAACTAATTTTAGGTATTATTCCCACTCAATTGTTCCAGGTGGCTTAGAAGAAATATCATACACAATTCTATTGATTCCATTTACTTTGTTTATAATCTTGTTTGACACTTCTTCCAAAAATTCATAAGGCAATTTTGACCAAGTGGCTGTCATAAAGTCGATTGTATTTACTGAACGAATAGCGGCTACAAATTCATAAGTTCTTTGATCTCCCATTACTCCGACAGTTTTTACAGGCAACAATGTTACAAATGCTTGATCTACTTTATCATAAAGCCCTTTTTCCATCAATTCAGTAATGAAAATGTCATCAGCTTCCTGAAGAATTTTTACTTTATCAGGTGTCACTTCTCCAATTACACGGATTCCAAGTCCTGGACCTGGGAATGGATGTCTTTTTATAATTGTGTCAGGAAGTCCAAGTTCATGTCCTACTTTTCTAACTTCATCCTTAAATAATTCCTTTAAAGGTTCCAATAACTCAAATTGCAAGTCTTCTGGCAATCCTCCAACATTGTGGTGAGATTTTATTGTGTGAGAAGGTCCTTTTATAGACTGAGATTCAATAACATCTGGATAAATTGTTCCCTGTGCCAAAAATTTTGCACCTTCTTGACCTTTAAGTTTTCTAATTTCTTCATTAAATACTTCAATAAATTCATTTCCAATAATTTTTCTTTTAGCTTCAGGTTCATCTACACCTTTTAATTTATTTAGAAATCTGTCTTTTGCATCAACAAATACAATATTCAAGTCAAAATGTTCCTTGTAGTATTCCAATACTTTTTTTCCTTCATCTTTTCTCAAAAGTCCAGTATCTACAAACATGCAAGTAAGCTGATGTCCAATCGCATTGTTAATAAGGACTGCGGCAACTGATGAATCTACACCTCCAGAAAGTGCAAGAAGCACGTGCTCATCTCCAACAGTTTCCTTTATAAATTTTGTCTTTTCAGCAATAAAACTTGAAATTTTCCAATTTTTTTCACATTTACAAATGTTAAATACAAAATTTTCCAAAATTTGAGTTCCACATTCAGAATGAACTACTTCTGGATGAAATTGCAATGCATAAATTCCATTGTTATTTGTAATTGCTGCGATTGAAGAATCTGTTTTTGCAATTACTTCAAAACCTTTTGGAAATTCTGTGATGTGGTCATTGTGGCTCATCCAGATGTTAGAAGATTTTTTAACTCCTGTAAATAATGGATTATCATTATTTCCCACTTCCAAGACAGCCTTTCCAAATTCCCTTGAATCAGCCTTTTCAACTTTTCCGCCATTTAAATGCGTAATTAGCTGCATTCCGTAACAGATTCCCAGAATAGGAAGATTTAGGTTAAATACTTCAGGATTTACAGTTGGAGCATCTTTTTCGTAAACTGAAGCAGGCCCTCCAGAAAATATAATCCCTTTTACCTTTTCTTTCCCGCTTTTTATTTTCTCAATATCAATTAAAGGCACAATTTCACAATAAACTTCCATTTCCCTAATTCTTCTGGCGATTAGCTGGCTATATTGCGAACCAAAATCGATAATAATAATTTTTTCCTTCACTTTTCACCTCTATATATTAAATTTTTTTTATAAAACATAATTCTACATAAATATTTTATCATTATTTTTAAGTTTTTTCTATATATTTTTACATTAATTTTTCTTTTGATATATAAATATGAAATGCATTGTT
>ERZ773031.251-NODE-251-length-29570-cov-7.142301_pt1 | contig 29570 bp, 20 predicted proteins | sample MGYA00511666_ERZ773031 | MGnify/ENA primary metagenome ERZ773031 (study PRJEB29015, sample SAMEA2738135) | human oral metagenome | biome: human oral; feature: human-associated habitat; material: saliva | place: China | collected 2250 ...
AAAGAAGAATGAAATTAAGAAACCAAAGTTGTCAACTAATTCTAGGACATTACACTACTTCCATAACGTATAGAATTCTCACGACTTGTAGAATTAGCGTTTTGTCCAAGAGGACGCCATTTCCAAACCAAGTATTCTACTTCATCGCAACGAATGACATTCATCAATCCGCCGCTTTTCCCTTTTGAAGTGCCGAAACCGAATAAACCCATATTCAATTCGTAGCCTACAGACACCCCATAAGGCTGTTAATATTCAATTTAGGTTAACTACAAAACAAAAAGCGCGGGCATCCATCTCTACTTGTCCGTGTTTGAGATCCTCGGAGACCCTTGGTGATGGACGTGTAGAGTGTCTGCCTACGCTGGTATATACACGTACCTCCAGAAAAGTGTGCATGAGGATACAGAATACCCTCGCTACACACTCTGGGATACAATTATAGCATACCCGTAACAGCCACTTCCGACTTTGTCCTTGATCACCAATTGAAATTTCCGAGGTTCCAAACAACCAATTGACAAAGCATCAATGACGCTTTAACATTATGTAGTGTCTCACCCATATTCCCGACCTCTACCAGACACCATATCACCTTTCGGCTAATTGCTTTTCTTCTCTGTTCACGTTTGAATGAATAAGAATACTCAACACGAATCTTAGATAGACCGCATAGCGTGGGTTTTGACGTTTCAAAGATAATATAAGATAATGTATTTAGCAAATATCTCTCTAAAAAAATGCTATATTTCCTATTACTTCCTACAAAAGAGGTGAAAATTCGACAAATCAATCGCATTTTTTGCTAAAAACTTGTATTATCCAACGTAATTTCGTCGAACTCACGTTAAGTTTACAAAAAGACGCTACTATCCTAGTTTTTCTTCGATTGAACAAAAACGCCACAATCACCGTACAAGCAACAACGAAAAATATTTACAGCGAAAAAAGCGAGAGAGAAAGCCTCTTCCGGCTAAGGAGAGAAAATGGCCTCTTATAACATCTTGATTTTCAACAAATAGTAAGTCGAAAAATTCTCTTATAAGAGAAGAAAAATTGTCTCCTAAGACAATTTTTTCTGTCATAGGGAGTGTTTTAATTTTCTCCGCAGAAAGTTTTTACTTTCACCTAAGCAAATTTTTAGGGGGTGCAGAGGTCGGAAAAAACTTGACCGGAAAGGCAGATTTGAAGCATAAGTGAAGCGCAAAAAGAGGTGAAGAAGATAACTGTATTTTCGAGTGGCATCCTTACTCGGAGTAGGTCGAAATATATAGTCAAAGATAAGGCGACACAAAACACATTATATATTATTACTTTCCGCTTAAAAAGACGAATGAACTATAAAGGAACATACTTTAAAGAACACTACCCTTTTGTTGGGACACTATCACGCCGAAGCTCAACAGGATAATAGTAGGAAGTAATCTAAAAGGCGGAAAGTTTAAGAATCGACAGAGATATATCTGTAAAAAGTAGAGGGAGACACACTAAGATATTCAATGTGTCTCCCTCTACTTAATCTGTAACTAATTGTCGTATAATCTCTTCCTACGTTTCGCTTGTCATTGATACGCTTTCCACTTTTCCGGTATCTGCAAATCGTAGTTGGGAACAACAAGATGGACGGTATCCGGCAAAAGGCTTTGGCGGAACCGGTTTTCATATCGTTTCAAATGAGTAGGCTGACCTATTCCCATTGAAGCCAAATTGCTTGAATATTGATTAGGAGGGAAATAAACGAACACTTTCTGCCGTGCCTGTGTCGCCAGTTCTATTGCCGGAACCATATCACTATCGACAGAAACGACAATAGCCACATCACAATTTTTCTGATAAGCATCAGCAACAATCTGTGTGGCAATCCTTACGTCCGTTTCTTTCTCCTCGTAGGTATGAATGACATTCTTACATTTGAAGCAAGTAATCTCTTTCTTCAAATACTTACCCAAGATTAAACGAAACTTCGGATTTTCCTTATTGGCTTGGAAGAAGGCATTTTGTCTTCTGCTTTGTTCAATATCATCAGGCTTCGCAGAGAAGTATTTTACCGCTATCAATTCCTGATTAGGGCGCATAAAACTCTCAAACAATTTGACTACATCAAGCCAATAATATTTCCGCCATCGTGCAGTAAACTTCAGTCCATAATAAAAGTTGAATCCATCGATATAGACAATAACTCTTTGTTTTTCTTCTGCTTCCATAACTTCCACAAAAAAATAAGCCACCTCGTTATTGAAGTGGCAGGCCTTAGTATTTTCCACCTAAGGGGGGTAATTTGATACAAAGGTAAATTTTTCTTTTTTCTCTGACAAAACTTTTTAGTAGTTTTTTTATCCCATCGATAAAATATTGATTCGTCATTCTCTGTTGTTTCCTACGATACTATCCTACAAAAGAATCTGAAGCAAGAAGCCAAGTGCCCCAAAAGCAAGAGGCAAAGCGAACAAACAGCAGCGCAGCGGCGGAGCGAGACTGCGATAGGCAACAAAAGGGCGGCGAAACACCTACACGTTTCGCCGCCTGATGCATATACGCCTTAGCGCTATTTCAGTTTGCTTAAGCTAAGAAGCAATTGGGCTTCAATTGCTTAAAGAAATCATTGCCTTTGTCGTCCACGAGGATAAAGGCAGGGAAGTCTTCTACTTCAATCTTCCAAACCGCTTCCATTCCTAATTCGGGGTACTCTACGCATTCGATACTGCGGATGCTGTGTTGCGAAAGTACGGCTGCCGGTCCGCCAATCGAGCCCAAATAGAAGCCGCCGTGTTTCCGGCAGGCATCTGTCACGGCTTGCGTGCGATTTCCTTTGGCAATCATAAGCAGTGAGCCACCCATACTTTGGAAAAGATCGACATACGAGTCCATACGATTAGCCGTAGTCGGCCCCATAGAGCCGCAAGGCATTCCCTTCGGCGTCTTAGCCGGTCCGGCATAAAGTACGGGGTGATCTTTGAGATATTGAGGGATGTCTTCGCCGCGATCCAAGCGTTCTTTGATCTTGGCGTGGGCGATGTCGCGCGCCACAATGATCGTACCGCTCAGACTCAGGCGTGTGCTGACGGGGAACTGCGTGAGTTGGGCCAACACTTCCTTCATCGGACGATTGAGGTCTACTTTTACGCCGCCGCCTTCGCCGGCTTCGCGTAAAGATTCGGGGATCAAACGCGCCGGATTATCGTCGAGACGCTCGATCCAAAGGCCGTCTTTATTGATCTTACACTTAATATTTCTATCGGCTGAGCAACTTACACCCATACCAATCGGGCAACTTGCGCCGTGGCGCGGCAGGCGAACGACGCGAATATCGTGGGCGAAATACTTGCCGCCAAACTGTGCGCCGAAGCCGATGTTGTGCGCTTCGCGGAGCAGTTCTTTTTCTAATTCTACATCGCGGAAAGCGCGGCCGGTCTCGTCGCCCGTTGTCGGGAGTCCGTCATAATAATGCGTAGAAGCCAGTTTCACCGTCAAGAGGTTGCGCTCTGCCGACGTACCGCCAATGACAAAAGCGATATGGTAAGGCGGGCAAGCAGCCGTGCCTAAACTGCGCATTTTCTCTACGAGGTAGGGCTTGAGCGTACCGGGGTTCAAAACGGCCTTCGTCTCTTGATAGAAATAAGTTTTGTTGGCTGAACCGCCGCCTTTCATCACGCAAAGGAAATGATATTCGTCGCCTTTTCCGGCTTCGATATCGATTTGTGCCGGCAAGTTGCAGCGCGTGTTTACCTCATCATACATATTGAGCGGCGCGTTCTGCGAATAGCGCAGATTCTCCTGCGTGTACGTCTCGTAAACGCCGCGCGAAATCGCCTCAGCATCGTCGCCTTCCGTCCACACCTGCTGGCCTTTGTCTCCGTGAATGATGGCCGTGCCGGTATCTTGGCAGAAAGGAAGCTGGCCCTTAGCCGCAACTTCAGCATTACGCAAGAAAGTCAGTGCGACATACTTGTCGTTGTCGGAAGCCTCGGGATCGGTTAGCGCTTTAGCCACTTGCTCGTTGTGCTCACGGCGGAGCATAAAGGCTACATCTCTAAAAGCGTGGCGAATGAGTGTGGTCAAACCTTCGGGCGCTACTTTGAGCATCGGCTTGCCTTCAAACTCGCTTACGCTGACGTAGTCTTTGGTGAGTAAATAATACTCCGTCTCATCTTTGCCCAACTGAAACATTGGGGCGTACTTGAACTCGGGAGTTTGTGCCATAGTTGTTATGTATTATGTATGTTATGTTCGTTGTTTGTATGGGTGGGTATGGGCGCGAGCTGCTTTTTTCGAGCGCGACCGCTTTATTCTTCCTCGCTCTTGTTGCTGCGTTTGCGCACAAGGTGATCGAGAATGATTTTGCGCATACGCATACTCTTGGGCGTCACTTCGACATACTCGTCTTCTTTAATGTATTCCAAAGCCTCTTCCAAGGAGAAAATCAGCGGCGGAATGATGCGCGCTTTATCGTCCGTACCGCTGGCGCGAACGTTCGTAAGCTGTTTGGCTTTCGTAACGTTGACAACCAAATCCTTTTCGTGTACGTGTTCGCCCACGACTTGGCCTGCATAGACCTCATCCTGCGGCGAAGCAAAAAAGCGTCCGCGATCCTGAAGTTTGTCGAGGGCATAAGCGAAGACCGTACCCGTTTCCATCGCGATCATCGAGCCGTTGGTGCGGCGCTGGAGTTCGCCTTTAAAAGGCTGATAGGCTTTGAAGCGGTGCGCCATAATGGCCTCGCCCTGACTGGCGGTCAAGACATTCGTGCGAAGTCCGATAATGCCGCGCGAAGGTATTTCAAATTCTATATCCACGCGGTCACCCAAGTTTTGCATAGAGGTCATTTCGCCCTTACGGCGCGTGACCATATCGATCATCTTAGAGGCAAACTCTTCGGGGACGTTGACGGTCAACTCTTCGATAGGCTCGCAGCGCACGCCATCAATCTCTTTATAAATTACTTGCGGCTGCCCTACTTGCAACTCATAACCTTCGCGGCGCATCGTCTCGATCAAGACGGACAGATGAAGCACGCCGCGGCCGGAAACAATCCATTTGTCGGGCGAAGGCTGCTCGATGCGCAGCGCAAGATCTTTTTCCAATTCGTGCTGCAGGCGATCGTTGATGTGACGCGAAGTACAATATTTGCCCTCCTTACCAAAAAACGGCGAATCATTGATCGTAAAGAGCATAGACATAGTCGGCTCGTCGATGGCAATAGGCGCCAGCGGCTCCGGACTATCAAAGTCGCAAATCGTATCGCCGATCTCAAAATTTTCTAAGCCGACAACGGCGCAAATGTCGCCACAACTTACGCTTTCGACCCTGCTGCGCCCCATTCCCTCAAAGGTATCCAACTCTTTGATCTTGACCTTCTCCATCGACCCATCGCGATGAGCGATCGTAATATTAGTGCCGTCTTTAATCACTCCGCGATGCACGCGCCCCACGGCGATGCGGCCCGTATAATTAGAGTAGTCGAGCGAAGTAATAAGCATTTGGAGCGTCCCCTCATTCGTCGGCGGCGCCGGGATCGTATTGATAATCGTATCGAGCAAGTAAGTAATATCCTCCGTAGGCTGCTGCCAGTCCTCACCCATCCAGTTGTTTTTCGCCGAACCATAAACTACGGGGAAGTCCAACTGCTCCTCCGTAGCATTGAGATCGCACATCAGGTCGAAGACCATCTCGTAAACCTCTTCGGGGCGGCAATTAGGTTTGTCCACCTTATTGACAACGACGATAGGCTTCAAGCCGATCTGCAAAGCCTTCTGCAAGACGAAGCGCGTCTGCGGCATCGGTCCTTCAAAAGCATCGACCAAGAGCAAACAGCCATCGGCCATATTCAAAACACGCTCTACCTCGCCGCCAAAGTCAGAGTGGCCCGGCGTGTCTATGATGTTGATTTTAGTATCTTTATAGTTGATAGAAACGTTTTTGGAGAGGATCGTTATACCTCGCTCACGTTCCAATTCATTATTGTCTAATATAAGTTCTCCGGTCTGCTGGTTTTCACGAAAGAGATGCCCGGCCATTAACATCTTATCCACGAGTGTCGTTTTCCCGTGGTCTACGTGGGCAATGATTGCAATGTTTCTAATGTCTTGCATGTACTTTTTTATACCTTTTTGTCGGCTGCAAAGTTACTGAATATGAAAGAAACAGCGAAGTAAGTTGCCGGCTCATTTCGGGCTTTAACAGCTTTTGCGCGGCAAAGTTAGGCTCCCCGTCCGGTCGATGCTCCGCTTCGTATCGGCGGCGCCGTTCGCCGCGCTTCCGGATTAAGTCTGTCTTAGCCCGCCCAAAATGAAAGCCTCCCGCGCTCTCAAGCATAGAGAGCGGAAGGCTTATTCGTCTATCCGAATGGCTAATCCCGAGCCGTTTTCGACTCTATTATTTCTTCACCATCTTCTTACCATTCACAACGTAGATGCCCTTTGGCAGATCTTTCACCTCGGTTTTAAGTTGCACGCCGCTGAGCGTATAGACGCCTCGCTTCGCCGCAGCGTCGATGACCGGCGCTTGAATGCCGGCCGGGTCGCCAATGATCACTTTACTCGTGACGATTGCGCCGTTGAGCGCAATGCCGTGTAAATCCGAATCGAATGCTGCTCCCGCGGGTTGGATGATGTCGCAGCCTGCCAGCATAACATTGGCAAAATCGCAGATAGAACCATTCTCTTTTCCTTCCGCCGTCACCGTCGCATTATTGATTCTCAGCGTTTCTCGCGTGCCGTCGCTTCCGGCAATAGCATACGTACTACTCTCGGCGTTCACCCGGCAATTGTCAATAGCGAGGTCTACCCCATTGGCATAAAGCGCGCAGTCGCGATCGCTTTTCACGTAAAGCGTACCGCCGCCGGTAATCGTCGTCTGTGCAGCCAAACTGATCGTGGTATATTTTGACGATAGCGCGTTTGAACCAAGAACCTTAATAGTCAAGTCGTCAATGGTCGATGTAATCGCATTGTAGTCCTCTGCGTTGATGACAACATCCTGCAAGGTAAGCACCTTGTTTTCCGGATCGAAGCTCACGTTTCCACTCACGCCGGGAAATTCGAAAATATCTTTGTAATTGGCCGAAGTAAGTTTCACACCCGATATCGCCAAACCGAAATCGGTCACAGCTTCAGCTTCGATCACGACAGAGTCGGTCACCAACTGCCCATTGAGCGCCACACCAAGCAGCGAAGCATCATAATCGGCACCTTCGGGCTTCACGATGAAGCTTCTTTCGAGCGTGAATTTTTTCAGGCCACACATCGTCGCTTTATCCTTACCCTTTGCCTTGATCGTGGCACTGCTGACATTGACCTCTGCGCCATCGTTGTCAGAGCCGAAAGAGCCGTCGCAATCGATCACACACCCTTTGAGCGTCACAGCACTGCCTGGCGCCGTATAGAAACCAAAGCTCTTGCCGGAAAGGATGATTCTTCCGTCGCCTGCTACGGTAAAGTGGGGAGCTTCATTTTGGAGGGCGGTGGCAGAAGTCGCCGTAATTACATTTAAGCCGTCCGCATAAATAGCCAAGCCGTCAATCTTCGACTTGAGGCCCTCACCTTCACCCGTAGGACTGATAATGGCATTCTCCAAGAAGAGGCGCTTGGAGAGCGGATCATATTGAGCTGTGCCATCCGTGACGGGCACGCTCTTAAAGTTTTCAGCCGTCACCTGCGTATCGCCAACCCAAAGATTAAACTTAGCCGGCTCGCCGTTCTCGGTGATCGTTAGCCTCGCGCCGTCGTTTTTGGCACTTTGCACGATATGCATCGTAAAGCGATAGGTCTTGCCTGCCTCAAACTCGCAGTCGTCACCTCTGGTCGTTCCGTCGGCGTCGCCGGCAATCCATACTTTCTGATCGGCCTGTGGCGCTACGATGCAGAAATCGTAGATGCCGGCCGGTATTTCTATGTAATCTTCACCATCCACGACCATATATTGAGGCGTCGTTGAGGGATCTGCATTGGCCGGAATCTTATACTCAAAGTCTTTGAAGAGTTCGGTCGGCGGATTATTGTTGTCCCACATCGGTCCGGAGGTGGGAATGACACCGCCATAGAGGTTGTGGTCGGCATCCAAGAGCAATTGGTAGCCGCTGCCGTCGCCCCAGACGTTGTGCGCCTCAAGAATGATCCTTGCCATACCCGGCGCTTGTGCTCGAGCGGACGGCGAGAGTGCGAACATGACAACGAGTAGTGCGGTTGCTGCCGCATACGTGTGCTTACGTAGTCGTTTGATCATAGTAAGTCGTGCCTCCCCGTTAAAACTCTCTTGGAGAGCCATGCCGTATCGGAGACTTGGGCATTAAGGTTAAATGGTTACTGCCTGTTGGCAGACTTGTCTTTGCATTGATGGGCGCCGCCGGAGGCCTTGAAAAGGGATTTATACAGTAGGCCTTTCCTCCGACTTAGGGCTATGGGCTACGCTGGCAATGGGCCTGTTTGCTCATCGAAAATTATCAGGAAGCAGCGCCAAGTAGCGATGGAAAGCAGAGCAACCAGGGGGGGGAAGCTGCCTGTGCAAAACTTTGCATTGTGCCATTTATCGCCGCTTTATTCTTTCGTATTATTGCAGCGTGCGGCAAAAACCTTCAATCGCAAAACTATACATATAAATTGTAAAAGACTAACTTTTAAGCAACTATTTTCAAGGCGATTCTCTTAAAGTATGTTGTGCTGACAGGTTGCTTGATTTTGTGAGAGATAAGGCGTTTCATTGATAGGCCGCTTATATCCTATTTGCGCGGGCAGCAGACGACGTGAAAACAAGACCTGCAAGCGCCTTTCTTTTCAAACGCATCAAGTTGACGTACACTCTTTTACGCCACTTTTCGCGCTTTGCTTTCTAAAAAGAAAGACGCCGTTTTCATCCTTAACCATAGCAGAAAAGAATCTGCATGTGGAGCCGCTTTCATAGGTTTAGGTATGGATATATCGCAAAGGGGAAGCGGCTCTCCGCAAACTTTTCGGTGAAGCGGCTGAGGCTTTCTGCGCACGCGACAATAGGGTGCTTTCATCGCAAAACCTTACGCGTGAAAATTCCCCTTAGGGGAGTAAAAAGTCCCACCTATGGGGAAAAAAATTCCCCTTAGGGGAACAAAAATTCCAACCTAAGGGAATTTTTTCCAACACGCTGCGGCGAGTCAGCAACAAGGGGGTGCTACATCCAAGGCTAAGGGCCGCCGATGCTTTCTGCCTTTTTTGACGCAGAAAGCACAAAAAAAGCCCGACTTCAAGGGGAAGTCGGACTTTGTATAAGGTTTAAGCTATCTTACTTTGCTTGCAAACGGATCGTGTTATCGACCTTCTGCACCGGCATCAGTCGGCCGAAAGGCTGCGTCGGGCCGTTGTAAGTCGTCGTAACGATACGGGTAGCTGCCTTAACCGTCTTGGGCAGACCGCCGGGCTGGCCGGGCGTCGTAAATTGCTTGCTGGCCAAAGGACCCCATTCGTCTTTCGCGTTCTTTGCGATAGAGAAGGCAATGTAAGTCTTGTTGGGCTCTGCATTCCATTTCACGTCGTCAACACCAAACTGATCCCAGTAAGGATCTTGCGGATGATCTTCCTTGAGGAGCTTGAGCACGTAAGCCTCGCCCTTGTCAGCTTGATCGTAAACATCCTTGTCCATGATGATATCGCGGTGGAGCGAAGATTGGTCATTAGGCGTATAGATTACGCGCTGCCAGTAGCCTTCAGAAGTGCCGCCAAACTCTTTGATCTCTATTTCTACCTTGGCAACACCTTCGCCGCCGAGTTTCTTCGTCGTGGCATAGATGATCGCCATATCAGCATACGTTCCTTTTGTATCCCAAGGAAGCGCGTAGATTTCATATTCTGTGTTAGGCTTCAAACCATTCCACGTGATGTTTTCTTCACCTACGTGATCCTTACCGCTGAAGCGTTTGATCATATCGCCCATGTTGGCAAAGCCCATCATAGGACCCCATTGCTCAAACTGCGCCTCAGCTTGACCTTTCTCGAAGAGACAAACGCCATAACCGGCTACGTCGGAGTTGGGCGTAAACTTAATCGTGAGGTTGTCCGTCTTCGTATCAACGACCGTAGCGGTGATCTTCGGCGAGCCTACGAGCGCCTTGCGGGGTGTCGTGAAGTCGACGCGTTGCGCCGTGCAAGCGATGCCGTACTTATCGTAAGCAGCAACGAGGAGCGTATAGTTGGTGTTGTCTTTCAACTTGCCGATACCCGTCATCTGCGCATTGGTGAAGTCTTCTGTAAAGAGCGGATTGTTGCTGCGCTCAATCATCGTGATGTACTGCATCTCGTTTTCGAGTTTGTCAGCCAACACTTTGGGGACGATGCTAAAACGATAGCCAAAGCAATCAGCGCTACGTTGGAAAGCTGCCCAGATCGTATCGCCGTCAGCGCCTGCGCTATACTTTAAGAACTTGGCTTCTACGCTAACCGGCCCCGCAATTTTTACGAAGTCGATGCTGTCAACGCGCTCCACGAGGTAACCTTTGACGTTGCCGTTTGTTTCGTGAATGAGCACACGTGTGTTATTGTTTTGCGCCCAAGCGAAGAGGGACGCTGCTATGAAGGTAAAAAGGAATAATAGACGTTTCATTTTTTCAAGAATTTGAATGTTTGGTTATTGACTTTAAGGACATAAGCACCTGCACTCAGTCGGCTGATGTCGATAGTGCGTGCAGTCCAATGCTTATTGCTCATCACGAGGCGACCGCTCGGATCGAAGAGCATAAAGGACGCGTTCGTCAGCGCGTCAGCACCTTTTAGGGTCAGTGTCTGCCCGTCGTTGAGCAGTTGCCAACCATTGTTGCCCACCTCAGTGGTGGGAGAGATGCCCGTACTGATCTCGAAATGGAGACGGCGGGTATCGTCGTACTTGAAATTAGCCATTGACGCATCTTGACCAACAACCGTAAACTGATCTCCGGAGAAAATCAGCTTTTTCAATTGGCTTAGGTCATACTGCGTCTGTGCACCATTCTTCATCTGCACGACAAGGCGGTCTTGGGCCTTAAGGCCGACAGCCATCCATGCAAACAGCGAAAGCGCGATCAGGAATCGGCAGTTACGTTTCATGAATTTTTTATTTTTAGAAATGAATTGTTACGCCGCAAAGATAAGGCTTTAACGACAAAAACTTTCTATATATATGTATTTATTTAGGAAAAAGGCTTGTATTGGGCGTAGGTCGTCGGGGTTTGTAGCCTTACGGCCGCACAGGAGTGCTTGACGAGCAGCAAAAGGCTATGCCTGCACGGAGCGAGATCAAGGATGGCCCGCGCTGCTACTATATATATAATGTGTGATGCAGCCGGTGAATGCGACAGTGCAAAAGCAAAGCAGCCGAGCATCTCGGGGGATACTCGGCTGCTTGTCGTATGAGGTTCGCTTAAAATCAGAAGAGGTAAGCGGCTTGCACCTGGAAAGTGTTAGCACGGAAGGAGTACGTACCGGCGCCATAGGTCTTGGAATATTTGCTCAACATAATATTGTAGCCAATGCCCAACTCTACGTGGCCGGCCAACTTAACACCGGCACCGATGTTCCAGCTCACGTTCATATTCTCGCGCTTGAAAGCGTCGGCAATGCGACCTTCGGTAATGTCTGTTATGCCCCACTTGCGATTGCCAATATTGAAGCCAAACTGAGGACCGGTGGAAGCATAAACGGCTGCAATAGAACTCAAGCCCAAAGTATAGCGGAAGTTTACAGGCACTTCCACACTGCGGAAAGTTTTAGAAGTGTGGTCTGTCAAACTCAAGCGGCGTTGATTGTAGAGCAGGGCTACGTCGCCACCAAAACCGAGGAAGTTGAAGTTCATCTTAGGCCCAACATAGAAACCATAACGATTCTGCGGGTCTGTAAACTGCTTCAAGTTCTTGCTCACACTGAGCTTACTCAAATTCATACCGGCTTCGAGACCAAATTCAATGCCGGCTTTGGCCGGTTGCGCAATGCCGAGGGTCAGCATTACAGCAAAAATCAAAAGAGACTTTTTCGTAACGCAGTATATATAAAAGTGTACTTATTTAGGGGAAGATATAATGACGCTCCACCCAATAGTAGGCGATGCCGGCTAAGTAGCCCACGAGTGCCACCCAAGAGATGCGCTTCATATACCAACCGAAGGAGATGTTCTCTAAGCCCATCACGACTACGCCTGCGGCAGAACCGATGATCAACATAGAACCACCGACACCGGCACAGTAAGCGAGCAATTGCCAGAAGACGCCGTCAACCGCCATATCGCCTGATGGTGCAATAGGATACATACCCATACAGCCGGCTACAAGTGGCACATTGTCGACAATGCTGGAAGCTACACCGATAATACCCGTAACGAGGTAGTGGTTGCCGCCTGAAGCGCCGTTGAGCCAAGAGCCAAGGCCGTGGAGCACGCCAATCTCTTCAAGACAAGCTACGGCCATCAAAATACCGAGGAAGAAAAGAATCGTTGACATATCCAAGCGTGAAAGGAGTTTGGTAACACGCTTCTTCATACCATCGGAGATGTTGTGCTTATTGCGATAGAAGAGTTCGGTCGTAAGCCAGAGTACACTCAAGACAAGCAAGATGCCCATAAAAGGAGGCAGGTCCGTCAAATAGCGAAAGACGGGGACGAAGAGCAAACCACCTACGCCAAGGAAGAAGACTATCTTACGCTCCGCAGCCGAGAAGTCGAGCGAGTCGCCTTCAGTAGCGACTTGCACCTTCGAAAGTTCGCCTTTGAGCGACATCTGAAGAATCAATGTAGGAATAACAACGGAGATGAGCGAAGGAATGAAGATCTCCTTCATTACGCCGGCCGTCGTGATCGCGCCTTTGATCCAAAGCATAATCGTCGTAACGTCGCCAATCGGTGAGAAAGCACCACCACTATTGGCTGCAATAACAATGAGCGAAGCATAGATGAGGCGGTCCTTATGGTCGCTGACGAGCTTGCGCAAGACCATAATCATCACGATACTCGTAGTAAGATTGTCGAGCGCGGCTGAGAGGAAGAAGGTCATAAACATAATCTTCCAGAGCAATTTGCGCTTTGAGCGAGTTTCTAAGGCGTCGCGCACAAAGTTGAAACCACCATTGGTATCTACAACTTCTACGATGGTCATAGCGCCCATCAGGAAGAAGAGCGTTTCTGCCGTGCTGCCTAAATGGCCTTGCAAGATTGCACTTACGGCTTGGCCTACGCCTTCTGCGCCGCCTTGATAGTCGGCGTGCATCGTTGTTAGATAACTAAGCGGGTCAATCATATACAAAACCCAAACAGCTACGCACATTAGTAGTGCAAACGCCGCTTTATTAACTCTCAAACTGTGCTCAACGGCAATTCCTAAGTAGCCGAGCACAAATGTTGCCACGATGGCAATCGTTAACGTACCCATTGTTTTTGATTGGTTAAAAATCTGCGTGCAAAGGACAAGAAAAAAAGTCAGAAGGCCAAATTCCTATCTACTTTTTACTGAAAAATACGTATCTTCGCACCGAATTTACTGCCGTAAGCTATGCGGCTCGCGTCTATTTGCCTCTTTTTGCCTTTTCCGGCAATGATTTGGCAAGGCGCGCTTAGCGCCGCTACCCTTGCAAGCCAACGCAAAGAGGCGAGCGCCCCGCTTTCGGCGCAAAGTCTTATGGCGAAGTAAAGGTCCTGTAGTTCAACGGATAGAATAGAGGTTTCCTAAACCTTAGATTTGGGTTCGATTCCCAACGGGACTACCAAGCATCGTGCGACACCATCCGGATCGCGCGATGCTTTTTGTATAAAAGAAGCAAGAGGCAACACGCCCATGCCAAAACTTTATGATGCACACAAGCCAAAAGACAAAGGAACATACGGCGGCATCCTTAATGGTCTATGAACGCCGGCTATGCGTTGTCAATCTTTCTTGCATAAAGAGCGAAGATGATAGAAATTAGATTGGCAAAAAAAGCAAAGATTTGTTGCGATATTAATGAAATTTACAGACCTTTGCACGCAGAACTTTAATTTTAAACATTTAAGGGTATGAAGAAGTTATTTTTGACGCTTTTTGCCAGCGTATGTTTCGCAACCGCCTTGCAGGCGCAAACCATTACGGTAGAAGAGCCTGAGTTTGCAGAGGAAACTTTGTTGCTCACATCAAACACGAAGGGTGAGAAGTTGAATCGTGAAAATGGCACCGTAAAATCCAAGGCCGGAGCAAGTCTTTACCTCACCGGCATAGGCAAGGTGAAAACGCGCTTAACGCTACAAGGCGCACAATCAACCAGCAAAGCGAAGGGCGCCTCTACGACGAAGCTTATCATTAAAGCCGTAAACAATACGACAGACCCGAACTCTTTTATCAGCATCTTCAAATTTGAAGTTAAGGGTAAGGAGCGCAGATATCAACTCGCAGAGAGCGGAACGCTTTCTAAAACGGAAGAGAACAACTTGTCGAGCGTAGAGTATAAGGCCAAGAAGTATGGCCAAAGTTCTTACCTTCTCGTGTTAGAAAATCTTCAACCGGGCGAATATGGTATCGTAATTGGCGATCCCAATAATGCGAACACAAAGAACACGATGAAAGTCACAACCTTTACGGTTGAATAATTTGCTACTGCACTCATAAGACTTCCGCCCACACAGCCTCGCTTGTGTGGGCGGAAGTCTTAGATACCGTCCTATACATTATACGGATGTGTATGGCTTGACTTGCGCACTGACTCCGATAAGGTTATTCGCGAACAAAGCACCAAGACGCACATATAAAACACGTCAAAACACGATCCGACCAACGCCGAACAAAACACGCCATTATATCTATAGGAGGTAGCCGGTAGCAGTTTGCGCGTGTTGTGAAAAGCTTTGCGCGCCGAACTTTAGTTCTCGCCTTTCAAACGCCCCTAACCTATTCGCCAAGAGTTCCCGGAGAAAGCCCGACCGACATCACCCTATCAAACAAAGAATCTGCAACAACCTTTTAGGGCTGCTACAGATTCTTTCCTATTATATATTGTCTCGTCTTAATCTGCGTAAGGAGTTGTCTTTCTCCACAAACGAACGGGGATTTGCATCCGAAGGTTTTGGATGTATTCTCCTCCATCTTTACTACCTACATCCGACAAAGGCCTTTCCTGATACAGCGGAACGCCCTTATAACCATAGTAGAAAAAGCTGCCCACGTCACCGCCCAAATCAGGCATTCTAAAACCGACAACCAGCTTAGGAACGTTATTATCACTATCTCTAACGATAGTACTTTTGTATGCATATCGCCCTCCGGGTATCGCATCATCAGGCGTCCAGTACTGCGCACTATGTCCAGGATCAGTAAGATACCAATAGAACAATCCCATATTTAAACTTTTGGATTGAAAGGTTTTAAAGATATAACCACCACCCAAAGGAATAATGCGCTTTACGTCGGCAGGATAAACATGCCCATAATTATCCGGTGCTGCCCAGAAATCTTCAGTAGTGATATCGTCCATATCGAGTACAAAGCGAGGACCGAGATAGCGCTGTGTAATCACAGCAAGCTTGTTGCTTTGATCATCCTCCCAACGCATTACGTAGCGATACTTGTTGGTATCAATCCAAGAAAGACCGGTCATACCGGAACTTACTCTGGCAACAGATTGCTTGGCAAATCCTTGATAAACCTGACCTTCGCCATCATTGGTGATATAGTCGGGTTTCATAGACATATTCAGCATATAAGCGATTTTCTTGCCATTGGCTTCCACGCGCTTAGAAGAGCTTTGATAGACAAGCTTTGTCGCCGGCCATCCGGGAAGGCGAGCCGGAGAAATAACACCCATGGAGAAGTTATAGAAAGGCGCACCACCAGACTTTGAGCGGAGGCCAGCAAAACCATAACCTTGCGGGATAATGCTTCGCCAATACTCGTGACCGGCCATCATATAATCTGAAGGAATGGTAGAGAGATTCGACTCAACCTCGCTATATTTATAGCGTGTAGTATGGGCCACGTCTTGATTCACATCCGTGGAGAGCTGTGCATCTGTACCGAAGTTGTCGTGCTTAGCAATATAGCTCAGCGGCGGAAACTCGTAAACGACTTTACCCTTAGCCGGATAGTTAGCACCGGAAAGATAGCTGGTGCGCGTACCATAAGCCGGAATCATATTGATAGACTTAGGCACGACCATACCGCTCGTACCATTGCCATCGGGCTCTGCCATCAACAAGAACTGGGTCTTTGCAATGTGCATCGTATCGGCCGACCCCACACCTTCTGTATTACCTTTGTAAATCAACACATCCTGCTCCTGCGGGCACATCCATACATAGATGAAGCTGGACGCTTCCTTGCCTTTTACGACCTTATCAAAGTTGTCGCCTCCGGTCCTTGGCAAGAAAGTGTGGTCATAATAGTAGAGTGCCGTATTGAGTTTATTGCTCTTCTCTTCAGCAAAGTTGGCGATATAGTCGCCTTTTATGCGGAAGCGGCGCTTAGCAATGAGTCCGTCAGCAGCCGTCATCGCATTATCTGTAATGGGGCGTTGATAGAACTTGAAGGCCTTGAAAGCACTCTTGTAAGAGTCCAACTTAGCCGAAGCGATTTCCGTATCCGTCACATCGTGAAGCTCGGACGACTTAACAAAGTTCTTATCATCAAACGCACTTAAGTCAAACTGCCCGCAAAGAATGTTGCTCGTAATGATGCGCACACCATTATATTTAAAATCGAAGTGCGTACCGTTAGAGACCTTCAAGCGAACGATCGTGCCAAACTGCTTGAAGCGAACCGGCAACTTTGCCTCAAAGGTACCATTCGCTGCATTGGTTTCCAACTTGCGCCAACTGAAAATGTACGGAACGTTTGCGCCCCACGTTGCGACCTCGCCGGTTGATGTGCGAGGCGTATGGCCTTCTGAATAGCCATTAAACTTCACTTGGTTAGTACCAAGCAGCTGCTCGCCGCCTAAGATACCGCACACATACCACGTGCCGGCACTCAAATTAGAGCCGGCTTTAAGCTCGAAGCGTTCGTTGGTTTCCAGACTCAATTTGCCGCCCTTCTTATAGGTCCAATTCGTCACAACTTTCGTAATAGGTTGTGAATCGTTAGAGTTTCTAAAGATCAAGACGACAGGAACTTTCGTACCATCTTCAAGTTCCTTGCCATCGTTACCCGATTTATCAAAGATGCCTATCGGCGTTGGGAAGCCTTCAGCGTGCCCATCCGCAGCAATTGTTTGATAACCGATTGCGCGGCGGCTCGGCCCTTCAGCTTTCGGAACACCACTCTGCCCGCCCATATCGCCTTCGATCGACAGCGATACCTTCACACCGGGTTGCTCCTCTTGGCCGGCACCGGGCCCTACAACCTCTTGATCTGAACAGCCACTAAAGAGTGCTATGCAGACCGCAAAACTTGCATAAAGTAAATGTTTCATTCTTTTTTATAATACGGCTATATTGGAGATTTCTCCTATGGTTTTATCAGTTCTGTTTACACTGAAATTCTAAACGATTAGTCATTTCCCTCTTCGGGGTCCGGCTCATCATCACCGGGTTCAAGCGTACCATGAAGGGTACTTCCCGGGCGAATAGGCACACCCATCATTTCATCCGTATAAAGACTTAACACCTCTATGCCGGGACTTACGTATTCCATTTTCCTCATAAAAAAACTCTCTATCTTATTAATAAATGTTCTGTTTGATTTCTATCGCTCATCAAGACTTGTCTAATCTCATTCTTCGTGTAGTTCCGGCAAAATTACGCACAAAAATTAAACGAACAATGATTTTACCATGTATATTGCGCCATTTTAACATTTACATCTCGTATTTGCAGCCTTTTTCCTAACTTGCGTTGCGAAAGTAAGATGATCATTGCTCCATCTACCACCCTGCGCACAAGGCAAAGCATCACGAATTGACTCACAATTATTTACAAATAGAGCAGTCGCCTATGCTACCTCTCAAAACAACCTTTCCCACAACCGTCTGACCATTAGTCGCGTTATAATCATAAGAAAAAGCATCTAATAAATATACGAGAAACGTAAGCTACGTTCATTTGCGAAAAGTTCACCCCACTTCGCACGAAAATAGGCGAGATGGTCACACGCTGTCAATAGATGGGTGATGAGAAACCCTACTCACACACACGGCAATCCCTAAGCTTGATCTTGCGTATCGCACGTAGCAAGTCCGGACGATTGTATGATAGGTCTACAGTCCCAAATTGAAAGAATGGTTTTCGTCTTCACGCGGATCTTCATAACCCACAAATTCAGACGTGGGCTGAAAGTCGAATCCATAACCCGAAGTGATTGTATCGGTAGCTACATGCCTTTTATGCCCGTAAAAGATTTAAGAAATCTGTATCTTTCAGATAATCAACAAACTAAGAAACAATAAAGGATAAAAGGGTTACGAGTTGAAAACGAGCGAGTTTCTTTCCCTTTCTTTATTCTGCAATGTCTCAAAGAACACTCTGTTTGATGTTGCAAAGATACATTATTGCCAACGAAAAACATTCAAAAAAAAGAAGAAAATTATCATTGTGCAGTAATAATATCCTTATTTGCTTGGAGTTATGGCATTAAATGCTTAATTTTGTGTGTGATACTTTTAACAATCAATGAAAGAAATCTACAGATGAAGGCAATAAATCGGATTAAATCCGTATTAGCGGAAAAGCAGGTTTCGGGCAAATGGTTAGCTAATCAAGTCGGACATACAGAGAATACAGTATCACGCTGGTGTTCAAATAAAGTACAGCCCTCTCTTGATAATCTTGTCAAGGTTGCAGAGGTATTGGAAGTAGATATTCGTGATTTGTTAAGACCTACATTAAAGAAGTAGAATGTTATGGGAAAATTCAATGAAGCAACCAGAGTACAGATGCCTGCAATGGTACATCTGACACGTTTAGGATATAAATATTGGGGAAGAATTCATGAAAGCGAAGCTGGTACAATATACGACCCAGACACCAATATTTTATTAGAGGTTTTTAAGGCTCAGTTTAAGAAACTAAATCCTGAATATGCAGGTGAATATGAACAAACATTGAAAGATATTCGGAAGGAACTCAATGATGATGATTTAGGACGTGGCTTTTATCAACGTCTTAAATCAGTGTCCCCTATAAAGTTGATTGATTTTGAGCGACCAGCTAATAATACTTTTCATTTTACAGCTGAGTTTACCTGTAAGAATGGACAAGAAGAATTTCGTCCTGATATAACACTATTCGTCAATGGACTGCCACTTTGTTTTGTTGAGGTAAAGAAGCCAAATAATCATGGTGGAATGGTTGCAGAAAGTAAGCGAATGAATAAGGAGCGTTTCCCTAATAAGAAATTTCGCCGTTTCATCAACATTACCCAATTGATGATTTTCTCCAATAATATGGAATATGACACATTGGGCGGTATTGTGCCTGTTGAAGGAGCGTTCTATTGCACAGGAGCGAGGAATTCTGCTCCATTCAATTGCTTCAGAGAAGAAAATCCAACAGGTTTGAAAGTTGCACCTTTTCATGCAGAATACCCATATCTAAAAGCTGATGCAGAACAAGAAAAACAAATCTTAGCAGATTACAACAACCAAGTTATACATACAAGCCCTGAATATCAAAGCAATTTAAGTCCATATACACCTACCAATCGTATTTTAACTTCAATGTGTTGTCCTAAACGTCTGCTCTACATTCTTAAATATGGTATTGCATACGTTCGCATGGAACGTGAAGTTGATGGTAAAATTGAAACAACTGACCAAAAGCATATTATGCGTTATCAACAGTTGTTCGCGTCGTTGGCTATTGAACGCAAACTCACTGAAGGTATAAAGTCGGGATTGGTTTGGCATACACAAGGTAGCGGTAAAACGGCTCTATCGTACCATCTGACCTATATTCTCAATGATTTTTTTGCAAGACAAAATAAAGTAGCGAAGTTTTATTTCATCGTGGATCGTCTTGACTTATTAGAGCAGACTACACAGGAGTTTGAAGCACGAGGATTAGTAGTATCAACAGCTAACACTCGAAAGGAACTAATGGAACAATTCCGCACCAATCAAGCCCAACAAGGTGCAAGTGGGAAAGCAGAAATAACTGTTGTAAATATTCAGCGTTTTGAAAAAGACAACGAGAAGGTAGAACTTAATTTGTATGCAACCAATCTTCAGCGCATTTTTATTCTTGATGAAGCACACAGAGGATATAACCCAGGTGGTTGTTTTCTTGCCAATTTGTTTGATGCTGACCAAAATTCTATAAAAATAGCTTTAACAGGTACTCCGCTTTTGAGCGAAGAACGCGCTTCGTGCAAAGTTTTCGGAAATTATCTGCACACCTATTATTATGACCGCTCAATAGCTGATGGCTATACACTTAAAATCATTCGAGAAGATATTGAAACGTCCTATCGAGAGAAACTTACTGAGGTTCATGAGAAACTTGAAACCTTGGTTAAGAAAAAAGACATCAAGAAAAGCGAGATAATAGAGCATGATAATTATGTAGATGAACTTCTGCGCTATATTATCAACGATTTGGTCAATTTTCGTAAGATACAAGGCGATAAAACCTTGGGGGGAATGATTATTTGCGAGACCAGCGGTCAAGCAGAAAAACTTTTCGCTCACTTCGATAAGATACAAAAGGAAATCAATGATAAGCAAAATCTTCGTGCAGGTTTGATACTTCACGATTATGGGGACAAAGAAACACGTAAGCAGATAATTAAGGACTTTAAGAAGAATATGACTATTGATATTCTCATTGTCTTTAATATGCTACTTACAGGTTTTGATGCACCAAGATTAAAGCGACTTTATTTCGGACGTAAGCTCAAAGACCACAATCTTCTTCAAGCTATAACACGTGTAAACCGACCATATAAGGATATGCGTTATGGATTCCTTATTGATTTTGCTGACATTAAGCGCAATTTTGAAGAAACCAACGAAGCTTATTTACAGGAATTAAATCGTTTCAATGATGTCAAGGAAACTGGTGAGGGTAATAATACCGAAACCTTTGCACAAGTAATAGAGAACAAAGAAGAGATATTTGAGCAAATGAAAGAAATCAGACAAGTGCTGTTTGATTACTCATACGACAATGCCGAAGATTTCTCTACCGAAATCTCTACCGAAGAAGACAAGGCTGTATTGCTCGACCTCAAGCATGCACTCGTAGCTGCTAAGAATATGGCAAACATTGTTCGCACTTTTGGTGATGACGAAATGAGGGAGCAGTTCTCTAAGTTGGAATTAACAAAGCTCCCGGAATTATTGTCAGAAGTGCAGCATCGTATAAACATTATCAATCAAAAGGAAGCATTCAAGATGAGCGATGAAACAAAGTTGCTCATCAATGAAGCTATGCTTGATATAGAATTTGATTTCTCAAAGATAGGTTCAGAAGAACTGCATATCATTGGCGGAACGAGAGCTTTAAAGGAAAAGTGGCAACGTGCTATTACTGCTTTCACCAACAATTTCGACCAAGACGACCCCGAGTTTGTTACGCTTAGGGAAGCATTCACCGAACGCTTCAAAGAACACGGCTTTGTTGTAGATACTGTGGCAAAGTTTAACGAAGAAACCAAAGCTCTCGATGATGTGATGAAGCGTTTGCAAGAGATACAAGTAAGAAACAATGCACTCTTGAAGAAGTATAACGGAGACGCAAAGTTTGCACGTGTCCACAAGCGCATACGTGAAGTGAATAAGAAAAGAGAAGTAGAACATAAAGCTCCTATGTTCTCATTCAAAGACGAGGAGATAATGGTTATTCTAAAAATAATAAAAGAAGATATTGATGCCAAAGTGTATGACAAGAGCGATATTTTGAAAAAAGATGCTTTCTTCTCACGCACTGTTCTGTCGTTGATTAGCGGTTGCTTGTATCAGTTTCCACAAATAAAGCCAGAAATGGACGACTATACGTTTATCAAGGAGCGAGTGGCTCAGCAATATCTTAATCAATATAACGCAACTTACGGACATTCATAACTATGGATATAAAAGAGCAAACCATACGTCTTATAGACGAATTGAAGGCTACCTGTGCCAATTACGGTATGGGAAATGATGGTAACGAGTATAAAATTATAACGCAGGTTTTCTTATATAAATTTCTAAACGATAAGTTTGGATATGAAATTAAAAACGCACGCAGCGAAATAGCAAAGAAAATCAAGGAAGCCGATAAATGGGAAGTTGCCTACGCAGAACTTTCTGATAATGAACGAATGTTATTACAAAGTTCGTTGAGTGCCGACGTACCTATTCTTGAGCCATATCATCTTATTTCCAACCTTTGGAATCAACAGAGCAAAGGCGACTTTGATACCATTTTCGACAATACCATGACCGATATTGCCGAAAAAAATGCAGATATTTTCTCTACTCAGACCACAGATAACACCAAAATACCACTCTTTGAAACCCTGACCAACTTTGTTACCGATACGGCTCACCGTGCTGATTTTGCACGTGCGCTGGTCGATAAATTGGTTAATTTCTCTTTTGAAGGAGCATTTGAGAAGCATTACGATTTCTTCGCCTCTATCTTCGAATATCTTATCAAAGACTATAACACCGCTGGCGGCGGAAAATATGCAGAATATTACACCCCACACGCTATTGCTACCATTATGGCACGCTTGCTTGTGGGGGATGAAACCGACTTGCATAGCCAAGAGTGTTACGACCCTTCGGCTGGAACAGGTACACTCCTTATGGCACTTAGTCATCAGATAGGAGAAGACCGTTGCACCATCTTCTCGCAAGATATTTCGCAACGTTCCAACAAGATGTTGAAGCTAAACTTACTTCTCAATGGGCTTGTATCATCATTAGACTACGCTATTCAGGGAGATACCCTCGTTGCACCTTATCATAAAAGCGATGACGGACAAAGTTTGCGCCAATTCGATTTTGTTGTGAGCAATCCTCCGTTTAAGATGGATTTTTCTGGAACACATGAAAAGATAGCTGCCCAACCTGCACGCTTTTGGGCTGGTGTACCTAACATTCCTGCCAAGAAAAAGGAATCAATGGCTATCTACACTTGTTTCATTCAGCACGTTATCAATTCGCTAAAAGATACAGGAAAGGGAGCTATTGTTATTCCTACGGGGTTCATTACGGCTAAGAGTGGTATTGAAAAGAAAATATTAAAACGCATTGTTGACGAACGTTTGGTTTATGGTTGTGTATCAATGCCAAGTAATGTGTTTGCTAATACTGGCACTAATGTATCGGTGTTATTCTTTGATAAATCGGCATCAGCCGATAAGGTGGTACTCATTGATGCCAGTAAATTGGGCGAGGAATATAAAGAAGGCAACAATCAAAAGAAGCGATTGCGTGATTTTGAAGTAGAACAGATTGTTACTACCTTCCGTGAATGTAAGTCTGTTGATGATTTCTCGGTCTGCGTATCCTATGACGAAATCAAGGAAAAAGGCTATTCTCTTTCCGCTGGGCAGTATTTTGACATTAAGATAGAGTATGTGGATATTACCGAGGAGGAATTTAACGCTCGTATGTCTGCCTTTCGTCAGACGCTTACAGAACAGTTTACTGAAAGCCATAGGCTTGAAAATGAAATTATGCGTCAGCTCGACAACTTGATATTTAATGAGAACGTCAGATTAGAATAATGGTTACAAGAGAAGAATTATTAACTCTACTTAATAGTACAGAAACGTATAGGATAGAGCGCACTGCCTCAATCACCAATATGGATAAATTTCAAGAAGCAATATGTGCGTTTTCTAACGATTTACCCAATTCCCGAAAAAAGGGATACCTTATTTTGGGCGCAGAGGATAATGGTTCTTTATCGGGGTTAAAGGTTGATGATAATCTGATGAAGAAAATTGCTGGTATCCGTTCTGATGGTAACATTCTCCCACTGCCAATGATGTCGGTAGAGAGATTTGAGTTCAACGAAGGAGATTTATTGGTCGTAGAAGTCTCACCAGCCTTACTCCCTCCAGTGCGCTATCGTGGACGGACTTTTATTCGTATAGGTCCACGACGTGACATTGCTACCGAGTCTGAAGAAAGAGTTCTTTTGGAAAAGAGAACATCTTATATGGCAACTTTTGATGCTATGCCTTGTTTTGGAACTTCCTTGAAAGATATAGATACATCGTTTATAGTTCAAGAATATCTTCCTCAGATTATAGATCCAGAAATACTAATACAGGATAAACGCCCTCTTAAAGAACAACTGGCATCCATCCATCTTTATGACATGGTGAATGATTGTCCTACTAATGCGTGCATTATTCTTTTTGGAAGAAATGCTTCTTTTTTCTTGCATGGCTGTTATGTGCAGTTTGTGCATTTTGGAGGAGAAGACAATGGCAGCGAAATTCTAAACGAAAGACAAATAAGGGGAAGCCTTTATACAGTATTGCCCAAATTGGAGAGTTTCGTCAAAAATGCAATTGTCACGGCACGACCTGTGCCTATCAGTATGCTCCGTGAGCAGATTGTATTTAACTATCCGGAGTTGGCTCTTAGAGAATTGCTGATGAATGCTTGTATGCACCGAGATTATCAATCAAATATGCCTATCAGAATCTATCAGTTCTCCAATCGCATTGAAATTCTCAATGCGGGAGGCTTATACGGAGAGGCACGTCCCGAAAACTTCCCAACCATTAACGACTATCGCAATCCAGTGATAGCAGAAGCTATGCGAGGAATGAAATACGTCAATATGTTTAACCGAGGAATTCAGCGTGTAAAAAATATGTTGGCTGAAAATGGAAATCCAGAGCCATATTTCGATGTGAGTAAAATCACTGCTTTCGAGGTAACAATACGCCCATCTTTGTCACTTAACTTAGTCAGTGATGGAGAAAAAGTGACTAAGTCAGCGACTAAGTCAACCGAGATGATGAACGAGGTCATCGCCTTTTGTCAACAACCTCGGAGCCTTACAGAGATCATGAAACATCTACAATTGAAACATCGCAACAATGCAAAGTCTCGATACGTAGACCCATTGATAGAAGGAGGATTTATCGAAATGACCATACCAGATAAACCAAATAGTAGAAATCAAAAGTATGTGAGGGCTTCATCTTAGTCATTTTAACTTAGTCACTTGTGGTGACTAAGATGATTTTGACGAAGAAAGTACAAATACAAAAATGAGAACATCATCTTTAAGGCAAGTCCCAATTTGTGAATCGCAATTCACAAATTAGGCGGAAATGCCTGAAAAGTTGCGGAAAGCTGCACCAAGTATTGATGAATTAAAGAAATTGCTATGAACCAAAGTATCTCTCCAAAATATCAAATGGATATAGTTCAAAAGATAAGTACCAGTTTATTTGAGCAATTCAGGAGTTATGAAAATGTTGAAATGTATTTAACCAAATGGCATCAAGAAGAACGGGGTTGGAATAATTTCTGGGAGAACTTCCAGTTTTATTATAGAGATGAGGCAAAAAAGAAAATAGATGCAGCAAAAACACTCCATAATATTGATGGCGAAACATTACTGAAGATTGCAATTGATTTGGGGATAGAAACTCCTGATTATATCCCAAGCATACCAACTTTCAAAAATGAATTAAAGTCCAGTTATGAAACAGCAAGTCTAACATTTGAAAAAGCATTTAGAAATGTAGAGATAGATCCAAGCCTCGCTATCGGATTAGCAAATTCTGCCCTTGAAAGCATTATTAAGGAAATTCTAAAGGATTCAAGGATAAATGTAACATGGAGCGAAAAAGAGACCCTGACAAAACTCATTGTAAATATCTGCAAAGCATTCGGATTGCAGAGTAATGGGAATCTCCCAAAAGAGATAAAGACTTTAGCCAGTTCTCTAATAAATACAGGGAAAGCGATAGAGGATTTACGTAGCGATAAGACGGAATTTCATGGAAAAACTGATGGAGATTTAATGATTAAAGATGCAGTATATGCTTACTTTGTCGTCAATGCAACAACCACTGTTGGTTTATTTCTTCTCAATTTCTATAAATCTAATTATCCTCCAGTTAATAAGTCTGAGACGATTTCTGATGACGAACTTCCTTTTTAATCAAAACGGTAATGAAAAAATATAAACTTGGAGATTTAATAGAGGTAACAAGAGGAGCAAGCCTTAGTGGTGATTTCTATGCAGCATCGGGCAAATACATTCGACTGACATGTGGTAACTTTGACTATCGCAACAACTGCTTTAAGGAGAACACTTCTAAGGATAATCTCTATTATACAGGAGAGTTCAGGGCTGAATTCTTACTTGACAAAGGAGATTTAATAACGCCACTAACCGAACAGGCTATAGGCTTGCTCGGTTCTACTGCATGGATTCCTGAAAGCGGAAAATACATTCAAAGTCAGGATATAGCCAAGATTACCTGCAACGAGGAACTACTTGATAAAAAGTTTGCCTATTATCTTATTTCCTCAAATATGGTAAAGCAACAACTAAGTGCGGCTGCCCAACAAACCAAAATCAGACACACTTCTCCTGATAAAATCAAAGACTGCACCGTATGGTTACCTCCTTTGGTAGGGCAAAAACAGATAGGGCAACTTTTATTTGATATTGACCGTAAAATAGAAATCAATCGTGCGATAAATCATAATTTACCGACACCTGACCATTCATCAAGAGTGGCAGCAACTCGTCGCGCAGCTTAGTGAGTTGCTCTATTTGAGTTTTGTTTTTATTCATCTGTTTAATGATGGGATAAGTCTGATCGGCAAAAGACTTAAGCGCAGATGCATTAGGATATGGAATTTCCATTGATGCAATACTTGGAACTGTTAGCTGTTGCTGTATTGAACCATCTTTTCTAAATTTCAGACGATTAAAAAATTGATGTAGATAAACATCCCCTCCTATATCATTGGGGGTTACTGCAAGCAGCCTAATTATAGGGACATATCCAGCTTCTCGCATTACACAATATCCGATAGTTCCTCTAGCTGCAACTGTAATTCCTCGCTTAAGAATAGTTGGCTCTTTAGTATAACCATACAAGCCCTCATAGTCAGTTCCATTTGAATATATGGGAACTTGACAATCATTTGTTTTGTGCTTGGACCATACTTGAGGGCAATCTCCACCTGCTCTTATCAAAGCTATATCACCAACAAGCCTTTTAGGTAGCGTATTGATGTTCGATAAAAACCTGTAATCCATTATACCTGCAATCATCGCCTCTAAATTATGATTTACTCTTTTGTCCTTTCGCTCATTTTTTGTATAATGCGACTAAAAATCCTATGAAAGAAGAAGTAAAAACGAGAATAGTAACTGCAATGGCTCAAAATTTGAGTCCTGAGCAGTTGTTATTTCTTAATACAGTATTGAATGACAACTTTAAGAGTATAGAAATCAAACCATTAGGCGATGAAGTGTCGCAAAGAAATAAGGCTAATAATGAATTGCTTAATGCTTTTATTGCTGCCAAGAAGATAGAAGGCTGTTCGGATAAAACTTTGCATTATTATCGCAGCTCAATAGAAGCCCTGCTTGCAAAGTTGACCAAAAAGATAGACGTGATAGTTACAAACGACATTCGCAATTACCTCTCTGACTATCAAGAAGAAAGACTTTCAAGCCGTGTTACCATAGATAATCTTCGGCGCATCTTCTCCAGCTTTTTTGCATGGTTGGAAGACGAGGACTATATTGGTAAAAGCCCTGTGCGAAGAATACACAAGGTTAGAACGGAAAGCCTTGTAAAGGAAGTGCTGAGTGATGAAAATATGGAAGTATTGCGTGATACCTGCCACGAGATGCGTGACCTTGCGATGGTTGATTTGTTGGCTTCTACGGGTATGCGTGTAGGTGAATTAGCAAAGATGAACCGAGAAGATATAGATTTTCAGGAACGGCAATGCGTGGTCTTTGGCAAGGGTAATAAAGAACGAGAGGTATATTTTAATGCTCGCACCAAAATCCACCTTAAACGCTACTTGGAAAGCCGTAAAGACAATAACCCTGCACTTTTTGTATCATTATCTTCACCACATAATCGCCTAACAATAAGTGGTGTAGAGGTGCGATTACGGCAATTAGGGCGAAAAGCTGGCATTAGTAAAGTGCACCCACATAAGTTCAGGCGCACTTTAGCAACAATGGCTATTGATAAGGGGATGCCGATTGAGCAAGTACAGAAACTGTTAGGGCATGTAAAGATTGATACCACTTTACACTATGCTATGGTCAATCAAACCAATGTTAAGATTGCACATCGCAAGTTTATAGGCTGATTATAGCCACTTTATCTTTGATTTCTTCGTCATTTTCTTAGAGAGCTGTATCTTTGTAGTAAAATAGAAATAAAATGAAGTTATCGGAGATTATTGATGTTTTTATAGCTGGAGATTGGGGAAATGAATCTTCAAGTTTAGAAACCCCTCATGCTGTTTTTTGTGTGAGGGGAGCAGATATTGTACCCATAAGTAACAATGAATTTGCTAATATCCCTCTTCGTTATGTCTCTGACCGTTCGTTTCAACAGAAATTACTACAAGTAGGAGACATTGTAATAGAGAAATCTGGCGGAAGTCCTACCCAATCAACAGGTCGTGCCGTGTATATCTCAGAGAAATTACTTTCTGCGTCAAAAGATGTAGTTTGCTCTAATTTTTGTGTTGCTTTTAGAGTAAAAGAAGGTTGGAACTCATATTTTATCTATCAATATTGGCAATATCTATATAATAATGGTATATTTTTCAACTTCGAAGGAAAAACATCAGGCATAAAGAATCTCCAATTAGATATAGCCCTCTCTACTGTTGAGATTGAGCCGTATCCAATTGAAAATCAAACATCCGTAGCCAACTGCTTAGAAGCATTTGAAAAGAAAATAGCCCTTAATCGTTCGCTAAATCATAATTTAGAAGCGATAGCAAAGCAGCTTTACGATTATTGGTTTGTGCAGTTCGACTTTCCCAACACTGGGGGCAAGCCATACAAAAGTAGCGGTGGAAATATGGTGTGGAATGAGAAGTTGAAGCGTGAAATACCAGAGGAATGGCATTGTGGAAATCTCTTTGAAATTGCAACATTTACCAATGGCTTAGCTTGCCAGAAGTTCAGACCGAAAGATGGCGAAGTACCATTGCCTGTTATCAAAATACGGGAAATGCACGATGGTATATCTTCTGATACAGAAGAAGTCTCGCCTAATATACCCGAATCGGTAAAGGTATATAATGGCGATGTGCTGTTTTCATGGTCAGCATCATTGGAAGTTATGCTTTGGGCTTGTGGTCTTGGCGGACTTAATCAGCACATCTTTAAGGTTACTTCTGCTAATGACTTCCCAAAGTCATTTTACTACTTTCAACTTTTGAATTACGTGGATGTCTTCAAGAAAATGGCAGAAGCGAGAAAAACAACGATGGGGCATATTACGCAAGACCATCTACAGCAAAGTACAATCGCCATTCCTGATAACAAAGACATTGTAGATAAATTCGAGAAACGAATATCTCCCATCTTTGCACAGATGGTCAAACTACAAGAAGAAATACAACAATTATCTAAGCAGCGTGACGAACTCCTGCCGCTTTTAATGAACAGTCAGGCATCACTAAATTATGATTTACTCTTTTGTCCTTTCGCTCATTTTTTGTATAATGCGACTA
>ERZ773031.254-NODE-254-length-29545-cov-3.965921_pt1 | contig 29545 bp, 29 predicted proteins | sample MGYA00511666_ERZ773031 | MGnify/ENA primary metagenome ERZ773031 (study PRJEB29015, sample SAMEA2738135) | human oral metagenome | biome: human oral; feature: human-associated habitat; material: saliva | place: China | collected 2250 ...
TCTTCATTCCATTCTGTATCAGTTACAGGACATGGAGCAATATTAGTAAAGCCCATATCTAAGAATTCTTTAACACCATCAATAGCTTTATCGATATCTTCTGGTAGAATAGTCATACGAACTTCTACAAAGATACCAAGACCATTATCGATTAACTTCTTGATATTATCAGATACGATATCATAACTATTAGAACGATTCTTATCGTGGATTTCTTTCTTACCATCTACAGATACTAAAAGATGTAGTTCGTTGTCATCAATATATTCCATAATCTCATCTGTAAGAATAGTAAGGTTAGTAGTAACACCATAAAAGATTTCATAACCTTTTTCATTACCATGATCGATTACATCTTTCATACATTTCCAATTTAAGAAAGGTTCACCACCAAAGAAGTTCAGCATGAACTTACCATGTGCTTCTTTATTTCTACTAGCATATGCTTTATCAACAATATCAATCGCAGTTTTAGAATCCATCATTTCTGGTTGCTTATTGTGTTCAAAACAATAGATACAATTTAGATTGCAGTTGTTTGTAACGTTGATTGTAATAGAGTCGCAACTATACACATCTTCAAATTTTTCTAACATGTCTTCTATATCTCCTTGATCGAATAAATTAAATTTAATATTAATCTAATGTCTCCGGAGTAGTAAAAAACTATACCAGTAGCCAATATTGGCTACTGGCAAGCAATTCAAGTTATTTCTTGAAAGTTAGATGTTTGTAGTCAGCACCTTTGCCTTCTTTATAGAAAAGACCATGGTCATTCTTATCACCATCTAAACGAGCATAACGTACAACTTTACCGAAATAAAATTTAACTACGTTTTCTTCTTTAGCACCACGAATGGATTTGAATAATTGAATAGATTTGGATTTCAAAGAACCAATTTTAAAAGAAGATGGGGCTGCTGCTTCATTTTTAGATTCGATCTCTTCTTTCAATGCTACAATAGTAGCAGATTTAGCTTTAACCAAATCTTCTAATTCTTCAATTTGGGATTGAGCTGCTTCTAATTCAGCTTTAGCTTGTTCCAAATCTTCTACATTTTTCTTATTGGTATTGGTAAGATCTTCAATAGTTTGGAATACTACCAAATCATGTTCTTTCTTACTCACACCACCAAATAATTTAACTAGGAAATCAAACATATAATTCTCCTTTATTTAAAATCTACGGTAAATTTACGAATATTAGTATCGCAGTGTTTATTACGAACGTCTTGTTGCCATACCCATAAAGAAACTCTTACTTTACCAGCTGGTACTTTAGTTTTGAACGTACCAACATGGAAGTTTTGATATTTTGTAGGAGTCATAATTGGAGCGAAGTATGGATCAGAACCATTGCGTCTACCACTTTCCCAAATAGGGACATTATTTACACGAACTTCGAAGTTATAGTATGAGTTATACGGACCAGATTTATATCCATTGTAACCTAACCAGATTTCGGTATTGATATCTAATGTAATATCTGTTGCGTTATCAAACCATGTCTCAACATATACTGCTTCATTGTAAGCGATATTGGAATGGGCTGTATGTTGATGATATTCTTTATTAGAAGAAAGTTGTTTAGGTACCGCATCAGAAAGTTTGAATACAGTATCACCCAAGAACATACCAGATGCTGGCATACTAATCAATGTACCAGGCATGTATCTATCATCTGTAGCATATACTCTTGTAGTATATTTCTTACCAAGAATAGAATTGAATGTTTCTTGATACTCTTTACCATCCACAATAACAACGACACGCTGTTTATCTGTTTGAATGATATTAACCTTACAAGTTACATCGTCGTCAGATACTTCTACAGGAACCATTGTAATTGGAACCCATCTATTATCTTGAGTATACATATAAGGTTGAGGTAAAGAAGGATCTACATATAACTCTTTTAATGGTTTAGGATCTGTTGGTTTACTAGGAGCTATAGTAACTCGTACATCTCCTAGTTGCTGTCTAATTCTTTCTAAACGGTTCTCTAGATCGTGTAAATCATCATATGTGAATTTTGGTTTAAACATTTCTTGAAGATCTTTAGTTAGATCTTCATATCTAATACCAGTTTCTTCACTAAAAGTTGACATATAAAACCCTCCTAAGCATATACGGCTTTAGCTTTTTGCCAGCCATTATTATAAGTACACATGAAAGTATACTTAGGACCTAAAACAATTGCGATCTCTTTATTGTTTTGAGGGTTAGGGATACTAGCTACGTCATTTACTACACTTAAACGAATACCATTTAATTTAGCTTCAATTTCAGCTACTTTATTTTTGAATGATTCGAGATCGTCTTTAGATACGCTTCGTTTAAGCATAGCTTGTAGACTTGGGGCAAGATCATCATAAGAAATCTTGTCATTGTCTTTAAAACTAGCCATCATTACACCTCCTATTTTCTAATGATATATTAAGATTATTAGTATGTTCGGCGGAACTACTTTAACATTTTTATAAGGACTGACTATTTAAAAAATCGTTTTATTTACTTTCAGGAGGTGGAAATAGTTATATGGGTATAGCACGTCGAATGCATGTGTGGTACCGTTTATTTATGCAAAATGTATTACTCCGTAGACGTTTGATGATTATTCTGGCTCTGCTTCCGGTAATACTTTTGATCATTATGTGTAATAATATTTATGTCGATATCTATGAGTATAAGACTAATTATCAGAGTACTATAGAGCAATTAGAAGCGACAAAAAATAAACACATTGACGATATAATAAATAACCGAAAAGCTGACATGCAATTACAGAATGCTTATACGATTGAATATATTCGTCATCGATTAACTCATGACTATACTAAAAAGGATATACTTTCCATCGAAAGAGAATTACAATCTACAGATAAGAATACAGCATTATTCTCAATATTTTATAATGCATTAGCTGAAGATAATAATATCACAAAAACATTTGGATCAGATAAGCAAGAACGTTTATACTTAGCAGATAAGAATAGAATCATTATCACTTCTAAGAATGTAACAGAAAACTTATTTACACCTTGGTCCGATGTAATTGAAAAGTCAAATAATAGGGAACTAGAAAAAGCAGTAATAACTTCTATCATTACAGAAGATAGAAGTGGTGATTCTACAGACGACAATGTATTATTTATTCCTGAAAAGAATATACCGCTTAATAATAAACTTAAAGACCCTAGCGGTAAATTATTGGTTATTAACAAACCAGGGATAGAAAATATTAATAAGATCATAGACAGTGGTGGGATTGATGCACTCAAAGATTATGATCTAATAGTTCCTACTTACTTTGATGCCGGATATGCACTTACTAAAGATAGTAAAGGTAATACTTTATCCCATAAATTAATCCTTATAAGAAGTTCTAATTTATATAAAATAGTAAAGCCTTATAATTATTATATCGCTAGCTATAATAATTTAATCCAAGATTATAAATTAAGAACCGAAACTGCTATTATTAGTAAAATAATTACTTGCATAGCGGTATCTGCCATTTTAATCTTATTATTTAGTATTTGTTTACATATCATTTCCAATTCCTGCCGCTTTGAATCTATCCAAGATAGTAGAAAAGGCGGTAATATTAATGGATAAAGATCTCTACTCGGCAGTTTTGTCATTGGATTCGATCGTTGTCTTTATAGCAATACTTGCTCTATGCTGGTTAGGTAGTCTCACAAAGGACTTTATTATAGTCTTCAAAGGTGAAGAAAAGAAATATATAAACCTTACTTTTAAATTTAGAGTAGGTCGTGTAATACTTTCTACTACTACATCGACATTCTTAGTATTCGCTTTATCTGATAAAATAATAGAACATATCGGATTTAAGGGTTTGCTATTTGTATCTTTATTGGTCGGTATAGTCGGGTTTGAACTCCTCGAACGTATATCTACAATAAATAGAGTTATCGAATTGATTGATTTGGTCGTGTTTAGGCGTTCTGCAGATGTTAGAGATTATAAAGATGCCATTCATGATGATGAACCCAAAGTTATCATCAAGAAGATTTATATTAATGATTCTGATAAGAAGAATTATATAGATGATGATGAAGATGACAAAACTCAGTAATGTTCTATAGGCTTGAAAAATGACCTATAGAACATTACTATAAATTCTTAAAAGAATTGATATCAATTTTTATTTAAAGGAGGATATTTAATATGCCTTATTTAAGTTCAATCTGGGTAGCTGCCAATAAAATTGGTCATAAAGAATCTGCAGATTATGGCTTATTTAAATATACCAACGGGACTGAAGAAACTAAAATTGCTTCTGGTAATTCTCCATGGGGTGTTTTAGTTTGTCGTGATAAACGTACTCAATACGTTGTAAACCAAGACGACAATACTGTATCTCAAGTTCGTGACGGTTCTGTAGTTGCAGAAATCTCCACAAACGGTACTTCTCCTTATGGTATTTGTGAAGGATCTATCGCTGATAAACATGGCGATTATCCTGTATTCGTTACCAACTATGCTTCTAATACTGTAACTAAAATTGTTAACGGTAAAGTTAATGAAGTATTCGGTGTTGGTCAAGGACCTCGTGGTATTTGTTGCGATACAGATGGTAACATCTGGGTTGCTAACTACCTCGACAATACTCTTTCCGTAATCTGGAAAGGTATGACTCTTTATGAAGGAAATATTCAAGTTGCTAATGGTCCAGATGGTATTTGTTGTGACTCTCGTGGTAACATCTATGTTGCATGTGCTATTAGTGGCGTTGTAACTAAAATTTCCCATCAAGTTAAAATGGCTGATATTACTGTAGGTGATGAACCTCGTGCTATCGCTGTTGACTTGTCTGACAACATTTGGGTTGGTAACTTCTCTTCTGGTACTGTAACTCGTATTAATGGTGCAGACTTAGAAACTTCCGAATTCTTATGTGGTCGTGGTCCAATCTCTATTGGTGTGACTAAAGACGTAGATAATGCTTATCAAATCATTGTAGCTAACTACACTGATAAAAATATCACTATCTTAGATCCTACTTCTGGTGCTCGTGTAGACAAAATCGAAACAGCATTTAACCCAGTAGCATTTGGTGACTTCACTGGTTTCCAATCCTACTTAATGGGTAAAAAATATGATTCCCAAAATCCAGACGGTACTGACCGTGTAACTTGGGATGATTTATCTCCAGATCTTCAAGCAATGATCAAAGGTATGGTCGGTCTTCCTCAAGTAGTTAAAGCTCCTGACGTTATTCTTTTGAATCATCGTAAGTACCCAACAGTACAAGCAGCTTTAGATTACTTGTTATATCAACCAATCGAATTGAAAGGTTTCGGTATCACTAAACCAGCTAATGGTATTGCTGAAATCGGCTCTACTATTTCTGAAGTACAATTTGGTTGGAATTTGGAAAACCCTGACAATGTTGCATCTCAATATGTAAATTGTACAGCTAATCCAAATGCTTCTGTTGGTTTCGTTGCTGCTGGTATTACTACAGCTACTAAATCTGACTTGAACATTACTTCCAATACTACTTGGGAATTAGTTGTTAGAGACCAAAACAATATGGAATCCAAAGCTCAAGCATCTATTAAATTCTTGCCTAAACTTTACTTCGGCGTTTCTGATCGTGCTGTTACTAAATCCGCTGACATTCTCAAACTTGGTCAATCTGAATTCATCGAAATTCAAGATGGTAAGTTTGAAAAAGAAATGCATTTCGATGCTACAGGTGGTGGATACATGGTATTCGCAATCCCATCTGCTTACCGCTTGAATGCTGGTGGTGACATCACTATCGGTGGTCTTATCAACTCTGACTGGAATGTAAAACAAAACTTCCGTGTTACTAATGAATCTGGTTATACTAATAACTATGACGTTTATACATCCGGTAACTTACAAACTGACGAAAACATTCCTGTTAAGATCAATTACCAAACTAAAGATTCTGATTCTACTGATTTACCTAACTCTGCTGGTAATCATAGACTTCCTGATCAACCATCCACAGATGGTACTGGAACAACTCCAAAACCAAGTGCGAATGTAACTACACTTCATATTAATTCTGATGACGATACAGTTACTCGTACTGAAACTCCATTAGTTGATGGATATAGAGGTAATGACGAATAATCTTTAAACTATTGGGCATCTGGATAATTTCCAGATGCCTGATTTTTTATCTTTATGAAAGGAGACTCTAAATTGGAAAAAGGTATTGAAGAAATCACAATGACCAAGATTAGAGGAACTAACGTTTCATCTCCTATCCGTCCATTTACAACTGTAGATAAATTCCCTACGGCTCATTCTAATGAGTTATTGGGTGGTATGCATAGTTGTAATACTATGGACGAGATGTATGACATTCCTAAAGAACGTCGTCAACTATACATGACATGTATGGTTAAGACAGACATGTATATACTTACATCTAATCCTGATACTCCTAAAACTAATTTAACTAATTGGACTAAATATACAGCTGGGAATAGTGATGTTGGAACTAAGACAATTGAAGTAGATGGTGAAATGGAAGTTATTACTGACATTATCACTAAACTTAAATTGTTATCTCAAGTTAAATATCTTTATTTCGTAAGCTCTATTAAAGAATCTTCTATCAATAAGGTAGAACTCTATTGTCCATTTGACTGCTTCCTACATAAAATCAATTCTATCGTTCCTCTATCTAGTACTATGGAAAATAATATTTCCCTAGAGCTACAACTCTATAGTAATGGTAATTGGAAAACTCTTTCCAGAATTGATATCGATAAGAATACTAAAGAAGGTTCTGTTGAAGTAGAGAATACTTTAATCAGAGCTGGTACTAGACTTACTATTACAGCAGCTAGTGCCATTCCTTTAGGTTTAGAATCAATAACTACCTGTGTAGAAGTTCGTCAGAAGATTTAGAAAGGAAATGAAACAATGGCTAGTCCTATTATTAGCATTATGAATGCTGACAATACAAAACCTGTAACTGAATGGTACTTAGGTACTCTTCGTACAGGTACAACATCTAAAGAATTGGAAATTAATGTATGGAATAACAAAGGTGGTTCCGTAGATGTTTCTGATTTGGTTGATGTTAAAGTAACAACTGTTGATGAAAACGGTGTAAATGAAACATCTGCTGAAGAGGCTGTTCGTGATAAATGGACACAAGCTTTAGTATATGCTACTGCTCCTGTCGGTGCAGATGGTTCCAAACAATTCGTTGCTATTGGTGCTAACTCCTATGTTGGTGTAGCTTCCAATGGTGCTGCTGGTGATGACTTGACAAATCATGTTATCAAAGGTACAGCAAACGATGGTACTGTAAGTAATAGTACTACAAACTTCGCTAATATTCGAGTTCGTGTAGTACCTGCTTTGAACGCATCTAAAGATGTTCACAACTGGCGTTTGAAAATCCAAGGATACTTCTCTTAATACAAAACAACAGCAAAAAATAAAGGAAGGATTTTTAAATGAAAGAATATAAAAGTACTTGTCCCGAGAGAGTATTCTCTTGGCTAGTAATTAAAACCGATGGTAAGTTTGAGCAAGAATTTAATGATGGTGAAGATAACCGTTATCTAAGAAAACTAAAAGATCATAGTGAAATTGATAAATTTGGTTTCGAAGGTTTAGGGCACTATGCTTTTGTAGACAGAGACGGTAACTTCAAGACTTTATTTGATGATGATATTATCCATGATAATAACTTCGTTGGATATAAGGATAAAGATGGTAAACTCCATCGTTTAGTTTCAGATGATATGGAATTCTTCCAACTCAAAGGGTTTACTGCTGATTTATTTGGTTCTTCAAAACTCAATATCAATAAATTCAAATATGGTTACAATTGTACTGTAGTTATAGATGGATTGAAATGTAGAGTTAAAGTAGCTAGTGAATATATTATTAATGGTTCTGCCATTACCAAAGAATTCCAATTGTCTATTGCTCCAGAAAAACCAAATGCAAGTATAGAAATTATTCCATGTTTGGTAAATAGTGATAAGCTTGCAAATAGAATAATCGGCGAAGCTAAACCTATCCATCTTAATTGCCCAGTAGCTAACATCGACTTTACAATCCAGCAATTAAGTGAGGTGGATATCGATGCCTGCAGTACCAGAGAACGGGTATAGGTTAGTAGATGATAGTAATGAATTAAATACATATGTGAATGTCAGAGCAGACATTCGTGATGTATATGAATTTGATGACCTACATATTTCTACAGTAATTATAGAAGACTATGAAACTTCTATACCTATGAAATGTGCTATATTAGGTGAATATCAAAATACCATTCCTATTCAAGCCGTTATCGAAGAGTATGCTGTGGCTGAAATCCAAATTGGCTGTAAAATACTAGCTGAGGATAAGGGTATAGCATATTCATTTATAACCTAAAAAATAAAAGAAAGTATATCCCATAGCTCATATGAGCTATGGGAATATCTTCTGCTTTTTATTAAGAGTCTAAGTAATCGTCTTCGGATTCTTTGATTTCTTCAGCTTTATTAGCTGCTAGGATTGCATCTATTTCAGCCATATCATTATCAGTATAATACTTACGACTTAACTGTAATAGTGCATTACCATTTAGAATAGAATCTTTAAACAGATTCATATCATTATTGAATTTACCATCATTACGAGAGATCATCATAGCATCTCTTGGATTAAATACACCAATGATTTTATGCCAGAATTCAAGCAAAGGAATGTAGATAATATTCAATGTATCTCCATCAAAGTCAGCCCCGAATGAAGATAATACACTCAAAGGCATGCTCAATGTAAAGCTATCATTAATACCAACTACTTTCATAGCCATAATGGAACCATAACGGATAGTAGGGTTACGATTGATCAATACATATAGACCAATTGTATCGATAATATTCATAATGATATTTATAATCTGAGGGTCTCTTTCTAATCTTGCTTGAGAGAACCTCATATATGCATCAGCAGCATTCATATTATAAGTCTTAATAAGAATATTGATGATGGTTTGTTGTAGCAATTCTAATGCCGCATAATATGGAATCTTAACTTCATCGATTCTAAGTTCAGGACCAGGAATGATTACAGAACGAGATGTATAGCAACAACGACCAGCAATCAATGAACGTAAACGTCCTTTCTTACCAGACATCATATCTAGAATACCTTTTACAAGTACACTGTAACGTTCTTGGATATCCCAAAGAACAGAGTTCTTATACTTAGGCATTCGGTACATTGCAAGACTATCATCTTTAGCTTTAGCTGCTTGTTTAGCAATCATAGTGTATCGGTTATTGGCTTCTTCAAATGTGAATCTACCTTCATCGATTTTCCATGGACGTAATACTGAAGTATATACTGGGATATTCTGGATAAAGATTTTATCTCTATTTGCCATGATATCTTCATATACATCTTCACGCTTACCTTTTAGAATGGAATGGAAGTATTCCATAATTTCATCGAATTTCTCATAGAACCCTATCATGCCGATTGTTGCATATGTTTGATCTGGTTCTGTTTTACGACGACCACGACGTTTCTTTTCTTTTTTCTTCTTTTGAATAGATTTATCTACTCTGGTGATTGGATTACCATTTTCATCTAATTCCACTTCTGGGATTAAAATAGCTTTGAGATTTTCTGGACGAATATATCGTTCAATACTCATATACAAGTTTGGATGAATAATATGGTATGGAGCTAAGTTAATCCAACCAAAGATTTCTAAATCATCACCTGTATATTGTACTTTAGTATGACAGTAAGGACAGATTGAATCATTATAGTCTCTGCCTTGAGTCTTCTTACATTTACAAGAATATCTATCAGCAAATGCATCTGGATCTTGTAATGTTTTAGTGAAGCGTTCGGAATAGATGGAGTCTGTACGCTTCAATGTTTTATTCAAAGCTACATCTGGTTCTTTGATCAAGAAACCTTTTCCTCTTTCCAGATCTTTTTGCATTTCCTCATCCAGGTTTATACGTTCTAGTGTAGTACTAAACTCAAACTCTGGATTATTTGGAAATTCAAGATCAAAATTGATAGTTTCTGCCATAATAGTCTCCTTGTGAAAATGATGTTTTAATACTCAAGTCTCTAGGGAATTGATAATTTAATTCGATTGATTTCAATCTATTAACTGTGTCTCTAATTAAGGACATAATACCGAAACCATTTAGATCTCGGTTAGATACATTCTTAATATAATCCGCTGGGGGACCATCGAAGAAAATTATTGGTTCTAGTAATTTATCTTGATTTGATTTAAGATGGTTCATTAGTAATAACCTCCTATTTTAAAATGATCTTAATCTTACCATTTTTATAATATACAGTCATAGGTATTATTAATATTGAACCTTAAATCTGTTTGTACCATCTTCTGGTCTACCAAAATAGTTTACTAATTCCTGAGCCATTTGGAATAAGTTAATAGTTTCGAATTGATATAGCAACCCCTCTATGTCTCTGACAGATAGAGGAATCATCAAATCTTTACTATTAATATACATCAAAGCCCCAGGATGTTTAAAGTCTTCAGAGTCAGTAATAGTAGAAGCATGGAATACTACTTTATTCTTAAATGCTAATCTAACTCCAAACGAAGGACTATCTCTTACCATAGTAAGTTTACCTTCACGTTCAGCATATAAATCAGATGCAGTAAGTTCTGTATATAAACCCCTTAATGCTTCTCTAAATTGAAATACATCGGAATCATTTATAATTAAATATTCCCTCTTGGTGTTTTCCTTACCAATTGTTTCTAATGATAGAAAATATCTATAGTTTAATTTGATATTAACCATGCGTCTATCAGCAGAGTTAGAATAGAAATCGGTTTCCATATGATAGGATAAATCTCTATATCTTTCAGCTTTAGTATCGCTTAATATTACATTCATTTTAAGAACAGCTTTTCTACCAACGAAGCAGACAAGCGATTCTATCTTGTTGTAATTCTTATCCAATTTTCTATCTTTTCCTTTCATTCAAAAAATAAAGAGAGGTGGGCTAAACCTCTCTTTATTTCAAAATATAATTTTTATGCAGTTTGTTGTTGTGGTTGTTGGAAGAATTGCACTTGACCCATTTCGCCAGTTGCAGGACGCATCCAATTCCAAGCATCTTTACCTTGTTCGTTGATGCGGAACACAATAGCATTGCCTCGTTTTAAGTAATCAAGAGCATTGATTTCGAGAACCATTTTATTATTACGGAGAACAACAAATGGTGTCTTATCAACCCATTGAATACCACTTACACGGAAACGACCACCTTTAAGTAATGCATCGCCTAAGATTGTATTAGGGAACTTAGTGATAGCATCACGGATCAAGTAAGTAAAGTTAAGAATAACTTTATCAGTATCCATTAATTTATTAATCTTAGCTTTACGTTTCAATGCATTAGCATCTAGGAATGTGCTCATGAAATGTTTGTAGGAAGAATATCCTAAGTATTTCGCTACACATTCAGCTAAATCACGATCAGAAGTTGTCAATTGTTCTTTTACTTCAACTGGTGGTTGTTGAGGAGCTGGTTCGGAGACAGTAGCTTTAGGAGCATCCGCTGGTACCGGTTGTGGAGCTTCTACAGCTACAGGTTGTTGTGGGGCTTGTTGAGGTTGTACGTTTTGAAGTACAGGTTCAGATACAGTAACTTGAGGAGCTACTTGAGGTTGTGGTTGGTAACCCATTGGTTGTTGTGGGTTAATGAAACCTGGTTGTTGAACATCAGCAAAGAACATTGCAGCTTCTTCTGGGCTCAAGAATCGTGCCAAGAATGTACGATATTCTGGAATAGTGATAGGGTCTACTTTAAATTGGTTTGCATAATGATTCCATGCAAATTCACGATCAGCGTTGCTGTCTTCTGGGGAAGATGTAGCATAATATTGTGCTTCACGTTGTAAAGCTACTGCTTCAAGTTGTTTCAAAGTGTTGTAGAATGTATTGTTAGCATCGGCTGGTCGTTGTGCTTTTTCATCTTCAACGGCAGGCTGAATTGGATTTACATTGACTTGTTCTTCTTTAGCTTCAGTCTTTGCTTCTACCTTTTCTTCCTTTTTTGCATCCTTAACTTCTTCTTTTTTACTTTCAGCTTTCTTTACTTTGTCTTTAGCTTTCTTAGCTACTTTCTCCACTTTCTCAGCAGCATTGCCTAACATTTGAGCAAATAGACCTTCGGTTTCTTCTTTTTCAGCACCAATTTCTTCTTCTGGTGCTTCGTCAACTTCTTCTACTTCAACTTCGTCTTTACCGTCGATGATAGCAGAAATTAATTGATGGATATGGCGTTCCAATAATTGGAATTCCAATGGAATGTAACTAGTAAGTTCATGATGAACTTTAGGTACAAACGCAAATTTGATTAGAGCAGATACATAAAGAGCTTGGATTAAGCGTTTCATGTTATCTTTATCTTCTAAATCAGCTTTGATATCTTTATTGATATCTAAGATTACGCTATAAAGGTCAGTACGACCAATAGCGAATTTACCGATAACATTTAGCTTATCAGCGAAATTACCGGCTTTCTCGAAGGCTTTTACGAAGTCACCTTCATTGGATTTTGGAGCAGCTTTTAATTTGCGAGCTGCGTTGATGAATTTTGTATCCAAATCATAGGATACCTTTGGGGAATTGTTTTTAGACATTTTTGTGTCCTCCTTTTTAATAAAATATTCTCGTAAGTTTGTCGTGTCTTTAATTTATGACTTATGACGTCTTACTCATAGAGATATTATATAATTAAAAAGAAGTTTGATTACACCCTAAATACCGTGCTTTTCCATATCCTCTTCGGTAACTACTTCTACGAAGTTCATAGCATGGTTTACAACAATACCAACTACTCCCTTATAGATAACACCGATTTCTTGTTTACCATAAGGCTTACTTTCATCTAATGGAATGATGTAGAGCTGAAGATTATTCTTCATCATGTATCGAATAGCTTCTTTATCATCAGAAGCTTTACCGATTAGCTTACCATCTTTAAATAATACTTCTTCTAAGAAATTACGAGCTTTATGGATACCTTGTTTATTACCTACCTTATTAGTAAGCTCTTCTGTACTCATTTTAGCCGCTTCTTCGTTAGTAAAGCTAGTATTACAAGCAGATAAAGCCTCAAGGGCTTTATCTATCTTCTCTTTGTATTCATTAAATAGCATTTCTTTACTCCTAAATCTTAATAATACCGCTATATGGTGAATTTGTAGATAATCTATCTAAACCAATAGCATCGCAAGGGAATAAACCTAAGTTATCGTTAATAATTGATGGATAATCAATGAATTCAATAATCCATTCTGGTACTTTAGAATCAAATGGGATAGCTATAGATGTAATTTCACCTTTATAGAATTCATTATTCATCAAATCTACCATAGCTTGATAACGTTCTGGTTCTTCTCTCTTCATTTTACAATCAGCTACAGTCTTTTTATTAATATTAGTCTTAATAATAAGGACTGCATTAGGTTCTTCTAGATTGATCTTAGGATTGGTTTCATCAATCATTTCATTATAAGCCACTGCACCTTTAATACCTTGAATTCTCATAGGGTTTTCATATGCAGTCATAGACTTAATGCGTTGAGGTTTGAAGTAAGTTGTATCACCATTATTGATAGAAGTGTAAATATTCTTTTCAACGATAGCCAATTCATTAAGAATCTTCAATTGATCTAGTTCTTCAGCATTTACAATATCTTCATACAGAATACGAGATAGTTCTTTTGTAGTCTTTTCTGGAGCACCAGCTTTTACAATTTGAAGACCTTTGATTTCTAGAGATTGGTCTTGGTTATTTGGTACTAAGTTACCTTCTTGAAGTTCTTGTTTAGAGATATAGTTCTTCTTAGCATTAGTAAGTAGAACTTTCTTGAATAAGAATTCGTTCTTAAGGCTTAATAGACAAGGATCAAACTTACCATCCATATTATAATTATCAGATAGACGTTTGATATACTCATTAACCAAGATACCTAAAGAGTGAGCTAAGATATTAATGATACTGAAACGTAATCCATCTTGTGGAATAACTTTAAATGGTTCAACCATACGTTTAGTTTCAATAATTTCATCATTCAAGAAATCATATTCTTGGACATACTCATCTTCAGTATTAAGATTATTGATATCATCTTTCTCTACAACTTCAGCACCATCAATAGAAGAGTGTTTAATCTTCATATCTACACCGAAAGTCTTTTCTAGAATGAACTTATACCAACCATCTAGAGTAATCATAGTTGAGTCTGTATCTGTAATAACACTAGTCTCACGAATCATACTCATAACTCTATCAATCTTATCAGTATATTGATATTTATATGCTACATATTCTCTAATCAAGTCAGTAAATAGAGCAATATCTTCTTTGATAGTTTCTGGTGGGTGATTTGGGTCCAAGAATGGAGAATCTAACTTCTTAAGCATATTGATAACTAGATTACTAGTATATGGAACGTTGAAGAAATCGAATATATTATTCTTCATATATACTCTATTACGTTCTGGTTGTTCCATACGGTTACAGATATCCCAGATTACTTCACAATCATCTTCAGATGGATACCAAGAATAACCACAAGACATGATAATTTTATAAAATAATTCTTCAGGAGAGATATCTCTACCGATTACTTCTTCATCTTTGTACTTACGTTCTCTAGCTTCAGATTTTACATTATGAATGAAAGATAAGATTTCATCCATAGAAGCAAACTTAGCATTATTAGCTAAAGTAGCTTCAAAGAACATAATTGCCGCCGCAATTATACTTTGACCAATACGAGTAATAGAAGATGCTACAAAGATATTATAGAAGATACTACTTTGTGCACCCAAACAACCATAGATTGCATTGGTATCAATTTTAGCTACTAGTTGTAGTAAGTTATATTTACGATATTGCTCTGTACCCTTAGGATACTTAAGCATCTCTTTCTTAAACTTATTACGAGTCATAGCAAACTCTTCAATCATTTGAGACAATGGATTTGGTAAGTCTCCATGTCTTGTGAACAAACACCCCTGAGATGTAACTATAGGTCTTTTACTTAAAATATATTCTGTCATCTTAAGTAAGTTAGTATTAAATGTAGCCTCTTTGTAGTTATTATAAACGGAACAAGGTGAATTTTTAAATCGTTTATTTATAGAATAATCAATGGCTCTATTTAGTTCTACATCGGATAATGTAGGAAAAATATACGGAAGTGTATCCATAAGGTTTTCTTTATATCTTTTTATGATTTCTGTATTCGAAATATCCATTATAAAAGCACTGCTCCTTTCCAAATATATAGTATTAAAGTGTATAATTTACAATTAATTTCTAATTAACGAATATAACATTTATATAACTACGTTAGACCATTACGATAGTTGAAAAATCAAATTAAAATATTTTATCTAGTGAGGTGAAATTAATGTTCGACAATATCGAAGAACAAGGCGTACAAGACCAAGGTGCTCTTTTTGAAACCTTCTTCGTTGACGCTGTTCAACATATGGACGAAGAGTCTGCTAAAGATTTCTTACAATCTGAAGCAGTTGCAGCATTAGTTGAAGCTGGCGGTCTCCGCAAAGGTACTGTTGTTCGTCTTTCTAAAGAAGATGATTACAACCGTCGTATCGCTTTGGCTGCTATGCAAAAAGCTAAAGAATCTAATAGTCCTGATTGGAAAAAATTGAAAAAAGCTGCTGCTATGAAAAAATTAGCAATCAGCAACATCATTAAACGCTACGGGAACGCAGTAAAACGTGATGTAATCAAAGCACAAAAAGCTTTATTGAAAGCTGACCCTATGCATTACATTCGTCTTCCTAAAGCAACAGCTCCTAAAGCTGACAAAGACTAACACAAAAATAATTAATGTACTTGAAGAATTTCACACACTCGCTCAAGTAATCACACACACACAAACTATTAAACAAATTTCTATTGGAGTAGGTCTATGACCTACTCCCTTCTTTTTCGCAAAAATTTTAAACCTCCTTACAAATGTATATTATATAATTGAATCTTAGATATCTTTTAACTTTTTATTAACAGTACTAAAGATAACTGGGAAAAATATTTTGATTTAAAAAGGAAGGAATTAGAATGGAAGCAGTTAATTATCTACAAAGAAACAAAAGTAATTACTATGTATTCTCCAAAATAGTTGATGGTATACCATTAACTATCGATACTGGAGATATTACCAAGTACACATACGATGATTACTGGCATGGAATTGACTCTATTCTTCTCGATGGTGTAGAACAACCATTGATTCAAATGGCAAAGGTCAGAGTAAACTTTGCTGATGGTAAATCAGTAAATCTAACTCTACCAGATTTAGCGATTAATATATTGCTATGGGAACCAGTTATCCGTCAAGGGTTTAAAATTAAATCCCGTCATTTGATTTTCGATAAAAAAGGTTTTACTCGTGGTATGATTGCTAGTCATTATGATAAAATCATAGACCGTAATCTTAAACCACATATCGATAAACGATATAGAGTTAGTAAACATCGTAAGAATCGTAAGCTTAATATTGTAGATCTAAATAGATCTTTCGCTGACAATATTTTTGCTATGCAACAATTTGTAAACAGCTTTGCTCAGTTTAATGCTTGTACAATTAACTTTTATGATACAATTAAACTAGCACAAAAAGTTCCAGAGTTCTGGGACTTATTAAACTCTCGTTTTGCTGATATCCCTATCGAGGATGTAAAAGATGAGGGTATGAAACGTTTGAATAAATCAAACAAATACATCATGGAATCTGAAAAGTATTTAGGATATGAACACTGCTTGAAGAATCCATTGAGTGTAAAACAAGGTATCAACCCACGTCAATATAAAGAATTGATTATCAACGTTGGTACAAAACCAGATGGTAAAGGTAATGTATTACCGGCTATTATCGATAGCTCTTATGCAAATGGTCTTAATACCATCATGGATATTTATATGGATGCTGCAGCTGCTCGTGTAGCTCAAAACCAAACTAAAATCAACGTAGGTGAATCTGGTGACGTTGCTCGTATTATGGGGCTAAATAATATTGGCACATTCTTACATAAAGATCCTAATTATGTATGTAATACAGAGAACTTAGAAATCATTACTATTGAAAATGAAGATTTCTTAGAACGTTATGATGGAAGAACTTATCGTTTAAATGAAGATGGTAAAGATTTAGTAATAGATTCTAAAGTAGATAGAGATCTTATCGGTAAGACTTTATATATTTATTCTCCAATCACTTGTCAATCTAATGCTCAAGGTCATGGTATCTGTCATAGATGTTATGGTTATAAGTTAGCGTTGATTAATGCATTGGTTTGTGTAGGTAAGATTGCTGTAGAACAATTGACTTATCAATTGACTCAGCGTTTGTTGTCTGCAAAACATTTGCTCGAAACAGTAATCACTGCATTGAACTGGTCCGAAGGATTTAATAAATACTTCAAACCAAACTTTAATGCTATCTATGCTATCCCATGTAAAGATATGAATGCTGAAATGATTATTAACGTAGATGATATCGTTACAACTGGAGATACAGATTCTTATAATCCAGAAGTTACTAATCAAAAAGCATATGTAACTAGCTTCACTGCAGTTATCGATAATTATCCTAATGAAATTACATCTATGGAAAAAGTAGAAATGTATTTCACTCAAGAATTCAATGAATACATTCTTGAAAATGGATTTGAACCTGATGAAGATGGTAACTATCATATCCCATTAAAAGATGTGTCTGAAAAGGGTATCATGTTATTCTTATTTACTATCGATAATAATGAATTGGTTAAAGTTCTTAAAGAACTTGAATCTATCGTTAACCTTAAAGAAACAATCATGTCCCATGACCGTAACTCTATTGTACAACATATCATGGAACGTTGTATCGAAGGTGATGTTGATATCCAAGCAATCCATATCGAAACTATTATCTCCAATCAAGTTCGTAGCATTCACTCCAATATTGCTAAACCGGATTGGACAAATCCAAATGAAGATTCTAAATTGATTACATTGGATAGAGCATTGTCGGATAATCCTAGTATCGTTATCTCTTTATTATATAAAGACTTGACTAAATGTATTACTAACCCATTATCCTTCAAGAAATACTCTCCATCCCAATTAGATGGATTTGCTATGACTCATCCACAATCTTATATGATTTATGATGATACAGTAATCAATCATTATAAAGAATATACGATTGATCCTGTAATTAACCTTCCATTGAGCGAAGAACCAATCGAAGGTGTAAGTGAAATGATTTAATTATTATCCCAGATAGGGTTATTCCTATCTGGGTATTTATCTGGAGGTGAGAATACTTGGTCTATAACTCTAAAATAATAGCTAGGCATAGCTGTACAGTTATAAATAACTATAGAGAACGAGATTGTTTCCCTTTAGAAAAGATATTTAGTAAATGGGATAAGGTCTACTTCAGATATGAACCATTAGGTATTAAATATGACCCAGAGAATAGAAGGTTATATATACCTAGAGGGTTTCCTTTAAGTAGATTGGAACAATGGTTTGGTACCAATGTAACCATCGATAAAGAATGCGATCCATTTGATGGTGGATTGAACATTTTTCTACGTTACTTGCCGAGAAATGATGTTCAGAAGAAGACTTTGAGCTTTATTCTTGGTAATGGAGAATACTCTTATACAAGAGGTAAATCTCAACTATCTGTAAACCTGAATACAGGTGTTGGTAAGACATATGTAGCTGTAGTATCTGCGGCTATTATGAAAGTACGTTCTATTATGATTACGTCTTCCAATGATTGGATTAAACAATGGGAAGATCGTATTACAGAATATACAGATACATCTAAAAGCGAAATATATCAATTAGTCGGAATTGGCTCTATTGCTCGTATATTAAAGGGACTAGTGGACATATCCTCGATAAAGTATATATTAGCTTCTCACCAAACTATCAAGTCATATGGCGACAAATATGGCTGGGATAAGGTAGGTGAATTATTTAGAAAGCTACGTGTTGGGTTAAAGATATATGATGAAGCACATTTATCTTTCGAAAATGTATCTCATATAGACTTTGCTACTAATACGTATAAAACTATCTATCTTACTGCTACACCTGAAAGATCTGATAGAGATGAAGATGAAGTATATCAAGCATATTTCCAAACTGTACCTAAAATAGATTTATTTGATGAAGATACAGATCCTCATACAAATTATATTGCTATTCAATACAATTCTCACCCATCTCCAATGGATATTGACCGTTGTATGAATAGACATGGTCTAAATGGACATGCTTATGCTAAATATTGTACTAAATCACATAACTTTATGAAGATGCTTCGTATAATGATAGAGAAATGTCTAGAAGTTAATAAAGCTCTAGTATATATCTCTACAAATGAAGCCATTCTAGCTATAAAAGACTGGATAGAGTATGCTTATCCGGAATTAAAAGGTCAAGTTGGTATTTATACTACGATCACTCCTAAAGAACAGAAACCATTGGAGTTAGAAAAGAGAATTATCTTATCTACAACTAAATCTTGTGGTGCTGCTATGGATATACATGGATTAGAACTAACTATTCTATTAGCAGAGCCTTTTAGTTCTCATGTATTAGCTAGACAATCATTAGGACGTACTCGTGATGATAATACTACTTATATTGAAGTAGTAGACAGAGGTTTCTCTGCTATGGTAAATCAATATAAGAAGAAATTACCAGTATTCAAGAAGTATGCTCTATCTGATTCTATAATAAAGCTAGATGATGAAGATTTTGAATGTATGTATCAACGTGCAGTTGAAAAGCATACTAAACGCCTTAGTGAATTAACTAAAGGTGAAGATTTATTGCATATAGTAAATATTTTAGATTAATATATCACCCATAGCCAATATTGGCTATGGGTATATCTTCTCTTTTATTTTAATTAAATTTTTAGTCGTATATTATTTATATGAAGCCAAGTATAATTTCATACTGGTAAAATTTAAATAAGGAGGAAACACATATGTTTTCACATAAACTCAATAGAGTTAATGTAAGCAAAGATGCTTTACAAGAATGGGGCATGTATAATGCTCCAAAAAGTGAAGAGATGGTTAAATATAACATCTTTCTCTCTAAAGTAGTTGGTATCGGAATTGAACAACTACGTCATTCGTTCGCTGATCTATATGCTGAAGAAATCGTTAAAAGAAAATGGGACGACGCATATGCTTTAGAGTATGTTGGTGCATTAGATATTATTGCAGCTATTGTAGCTCTAGGTAAAAAAGACGGCACAAAACGATCCTGTTTCAATGTTATGATCAAAGATGGCGAAGTAGTACATACATTAGAACGCTGTCCAACCAATGAAAGTGGTAAGATTTGTACTTGGGATGAATTTATTGTAATGGATTATCTCTGTGCAGATGATTATCGTGTTGCATGTGATGTTTTATTAGGTGGTAAAGAATGTAAAGATGTCAAAGAAGACTTCTTAGAGTTCTGTGATATTCTCGGTAATCAATTATGTATCGAAGAGATGCCTGGTTTAACGGCTTCTAAAACATCCGTAATTCCAATCAGGGAATTTTTAAAACACCCTGAACGTTATATAAAAAATTTAACCTTATTCCATGAATATGTTGAAGGAGAAACTTATGGCAAATAATTGTTATAGCGAATTTGCATTTTATTGCAATCCAAACGAAATTGAAAAATTACAATCTTTTCATGACTTTATTGATAAGAATATTGGTTGTATAAGTAAAGTATTCGAAAATCTAGATATAACACCAGAATTTTATGAACAAAAGACAGAAAGTCTTAATGATGAAATCCTATGGTGTTCTGAAATTACAGAAACTTATAAAGATAAGAAACCAGTTGTCTTCTTTACGTTAGGAACTGAGAGTGCTTGGTGTCCTTATCCAGAACATTTCCAAATGTTGATAGATAAAGAATGGGAAGGTATTAAGTTTGAAGTATTTGCTGAAGAATCAAGCGTTGGTTTGTTCATCAATACAGATACAGATGCTGCATTCTTCTCCGCCGCTCATTACAGAGTATATGGTTACTATTGTAACTGGAATGAAGACGGTGGTAATGAATTTGAAGAATACTTCGAAGATAAAGAAGAATTGGCTGAATTCTTGAACGAAGAATTAGAAACAGATAGAATTAAACCTGATATGTCTTTATCTGAAATGGAAAAAGAAGCAGAATTTGTATTATCTATGAAATTCGAAACTTATTCCGTATCTATTTATGAATTCGAAACTGAAGTATAAAGGTTTTATTGGTATACTCCCTCGTTTATTCGAGGGAGTTATGCCATTCTTTATTTTTTATGACATAATAGTAAACTATTTAAAGAAAGGAGATAAGATACTTGGATTATAGCAGTAAAACTAATGATGTAAGTAATATGGAGATCATTGAACTACGTCCAAAAGGACTAGAAGATCTTCGACAATTCAAAAAAGAACATACTATGAGTCTTTGTACTCCTTCTATCTCCCATACATATTCTATTTGTGTAGAATATATGAGAAATTGGTTTGTTCGTAGATTTGCTGATGGATATTTCAAATCAGAATTCATTGCTGGTAAGAATATCTTAGCAGATTATTTAAATAAAGACTTATTAGATTACGTTAAACGTAATAAACCGTCATTGATGATTACTCCTCGTTTAGATTATGAGTATAATAGAGAATTCTCTAGTCTATATAACTTTGGTAAGAATATCTATTCTAATAAAGCACGTTTTAATGATGCTTTCTTCAAAGATGATATTTCTGGTAATCTATTATCTATTCAAATGGAACAACTTAGAGTTGAATTCAACTATAAGGTTAAAGTAAGTTCCTTTAATCATGCTATGGATTTATATAAGTTCATGCAACTAGCATTCGCTCCTCCAACTACTAAGACTAAGTATATTGACTTAGACTTTGTAGTACCTAAAGAAGTAATCTATGCTATTGCTAGAGACTCTGGGTTTGATATCTGTAATGGAGATATAGTAAAGCTACTTGAGTTCATTTCTTATTTAAACAAGCACTCACACTTACCATTTTCGTACAAATTCAGAGGTACAAAAGGTGAATTTGAGTTTTATATAAGAATGACGGATATGTATACTCACCTTAAGTTTGCTAACCTAGAATTAGGTGAAGGTGAAAGAGAAGGTCAAATAGAAAATAACTTTATTGTATCTATGGATGTGGAATGTCTATTCCCAGCTCCTCAATTCTATACATATTACTCTAAGGATCCTACTAATTTAGTAAATATCCCATGTGAAAAGACTAATAGAGAAAGATTCATCTATCATAATATGTGCTTTGATGCGGTACCTACTAGAAATGAAAAAGGTTGGGGTCAATACATGTCAACTGATTATGTAGAAGATTCTAAAGAATTCCCTATCAAAGATCGTGATCAAGTAATCAACTTTATTGATGCTATTAAACGACCAGATGATAATTCATTCTATAATATAGCAGAAGCTGCTAAAGAGCAGTATATTTCTCCTGCAGTATTTATGGATGTTCATTTATATAATGCCGGTCAAAAGAGAGATGTGTTTATAGATTGGAATACATATAGTATTATCCCTAAACAACCTCTGCCAGAACGTATTTCTGAAATAGTCTTTTATGTCGATCTAGAATATGTAAATAACTTTGTATTGAATAACTCAAAAGGTTATAGTACTAGAGTACAAGATAAAGATCCATTACTTTAAGCGGAAGAATATGGAGTACCCAATATTGGGTACTCCTGTATCTTGTCTTATTTTTATTTATTAATCTTTTCTTTGATAGTATTGAATACTTCAGTTAAGTTATTAAATAAAATACGAGCAGAACCAGCTAATTCAGAATCATCTTTCTTATAAGCCATGATTGGAATAAGAGAGATAATATTGGAGTTGGTTAAATAGCAAGTAAGTGCTGCTTGTAATGTATTTTTCTTAGTGAAGCATTTAGACATAGCGTAAACAAATACACGAGATTGCATCTTAGTAAGATCAGGGAATAATAAACGAATCATTTCATCTAATCTAGAAGTATCTCGAGTTGCTGTCTTCTTAGTATTATTGTAACGTTTCTTATCAGAGATTTGTTTGATAGTTTCTGTAGTACGTTTAATAGTACGTTTATATAAACGATCAGATAATTCTTTTTCAATACGATCATAGAATTCAGGTTTCTCAAGAATCTCTTTAATAGATTTGAGGTATAGAGACTCGCTATAAGATTTATTATAAGCAGTTACATCTCCATCAAATTCTTCTTTTTCTGGATCGAATTTAAACATCTTGTCGTTTTGTAAGAAATAGTTACGAGCCAATTCAAATGGCATCATACCATTAAATTCACGAGAAGATTCAATTTGTAGACCAAAGAAGATTTGTTCACCAGAACCAACGATTAGATCTTTGATATTATTTACTGCACCAAGTTTTTCTTCCAATGGAATATCTGGGTTTTCTAAATCTAGTTCTTCGACTTGTCTATTGGTAAGTAATTTAGCATCTTTAGCTACTTTAATCCAATCGATTTCATCATCACCCATCTTATAATCACGTACTGTATTATAGATAATAACCGCATCATGACCAAGAGCAAGTTTTTGTTCATCAGTTAATGCTGGGAATTCTGAAGTTGCTGGATCTTTAAAGTCAAATTCTTTAGCATTAGGAAAGACATTCTTTTCTAAGAATTCTTTAGTGACATCTGCTCCTTTGGTGAAGTATTCGCCATAGACGTCTTTCTTACCAATACCTAATTGACTATCGATATTTTGATATTGTTCTTTGAGTGCTTTTACACGCTCTTCTGTTATATTTCTCATATACCCTAGTTCTCCTAATTTCTCCAGTGATTATTCATTTCTGGATCATAGCCTACTTCAGTTTCACTATGATCTACATCTTTGATATTACCAAGCATTTTCAAATGAGCAAAGCATGGATTATACAATAATGGATTATTTAGTACTGGTCTAATGAAACAGTCAATGATATTTACACCAGAATCGATATAAGTAGTTAAATAATTCATAATAATTCTATCTTCTTCAGTGTAATACATGTAGCTCATTGCAGTATACATATCTAAATCCAAGTCATATGCAATATGTTTTAATACTACATCTAAGTTTGCAATGATAATAGCTAGTTTAGGATCTTCGAATGTATTCTTATTATAGATAGTGCTTGTATCTTTAGATTTACGTTTGCTATCCAATTGAAGGGCTGTATATAAATAGTCTTTTTGGATAGTAATAAACCGACGTAAGAAAGTAAATACAAACAAGTCATATCTAGCAATACAAAGATCGTATAAGTATTTAACCAAAGTATAGATATTAGTTTCTGAATCCACATAAGTTACAGATAAACCATCTCTACAAAGTCTAGATAAGATTTCTTTGTAAACTTGTTCTCTTACTTCTAAGATATTAGCTTTATCACCAGGGTAATTATTAATCATATCTTTGAATGCAATTTCTAATGCTGATATGACATTGTGTTTAGGTTGTAAATCAAAATGAGTGCTGCGGTATTGTAATAAGTCTTCAACGGTATTATAAATAAAATCAGTATTGAAATTAGCTAAGAGGTTAGCTAACATACCTTCTGCGACGATAAAATCCGCCTTATTTTCGCCTTGTAAGTTCATGAGGGTACCTCCTTTTAATATTACTAATTAGTATACAGAAAAATAAATAGTAATTTTGTATATGATGGACTTTATAATAAGTATAGTCCGGTCAACTGTACGCAACTGCTCTTGGAATCGCATCACCCCATGTCTGATATCAGACATGGGATGGTTTTGTTATAAAAACATTAGTTCCCATGAATGATCTTCTAACTTTAAAATAAAGCCGATTCAGAGATTTCCCTCAAAAAGGAGAATAATATGAAAAAGACTCTAATTTTAATGATTCTATGTATCATGGCTAGTATTAGCACTTCTTTTGCTGTAGATACTAATCATGTTATTGGAACTACCGTTTTGACTATTCATAACGAAGCAAATGCTCCAGTGCATGCAATCATGACCCCATCTGATTTCCCTTACCATATTACTAAAACTAATAATATTAATGGTATTTGGATTGCTAGATGGTAAATAGGTTATAAACTTTTAACCCATATTTCCCATACCCAATATTGGGTATGGGACTTTCTTCTGCGAATTGTAAAAGTCTATAAAATTAATCGTATATTATATAAGTGAATAGAGATAAATTGTCTCTTAGATTTTTAATTATTTTAGTTTTGTTATTAATTTTATGGAGGGTTTCAAAATGAAACAACATCGTGACCTTGGTATTGAAGATTTAAAATGTTTAATTGGTATCTCTGTAAGAGCTATCGATGCTGGTATTGATATCTTTCTAGAAAAGAAAGTATCTATCACTGGTAATGAAGTGCTTGTATTATCTGCTCAGGAAAAAGTAAATGAACCTATGAGTTCTTTTATTTTACCAAAAGAAGGTAAACATTTCGAAGGCTTTGTTACTAAAGGTAATGAGCTATTGATGGAATATGTGAAATGTACCGAAAAGGAAACACATAAATTTCATCCATTAGTCAAAACTTTTAAAGAATTAACAGGATTAGTATTTTAATATTTTTAATTATTTTAGTTTATTTAATTTTGGAGAATTTAAAATGAAACAGTATTTAGAAGAAAACGATCGTTTATTAGTTATCCGTGCAGTAGAAAGTATTATAGACAAAAAGTTAGAATTGGTATCTTTGAAAGAAATCATCGACATGACTGGTACGAGCAGATACCAGTTCGTGATCGCTGGTTTTACTAAAACTGGTGGATACGAAACGTCAGTTCTAATTGCACCTAGACAAGGTGGTTTATTTATTAAAACAGTAGAAGAGGCTAAAGCTCTATTATCCAGTAATGATAAAAACAAATTACGTACTATTGGATATATTCTTAGAGATCTTCCAGAGTTCCGAGAGTTTAAAGAACTCTATCCTCAAGTAAGAATTAAATCTGACTTCTGTGATGAAGTCGTATTACCAAAACCACCAGCCATCCCTATTCCTAAGCTAGAAGAAGAGGTTGACCCTTATGAGGGTTGGAAATTGACATTAAAAGATAATAGATATCATGTAAACCACAAACGTGCTTGTAAATTTGTTAAATAAAAATATGGAGTACCCAATATTGGGTACTCCAGCTTTCTTTTATTTTTTAATTTTCTATTTTGACTTTAGATAGAGCAAAATTCTTTTCATGTTCCATTTGTTCTATTAAGTCAGCATCGGCACCTAAGAATACTGTGTTAGGTATCGTAGTTCTAGAACCATTACCGTATACAGATTCTAATTCGTTTATAGGAGTTTGAGAGAACTTAGCATAAGCTTCTAAGAAGACTCTATTTTGCATCATCAATTTGAATTGCTCTTCTTCTTTAGCTTGTTGCTTCCTATAGAACTCATCTACAGTCATACCTATACCTGCTTTGAGTTCTTTAAGTTGTCGTTCTACTTCTTTGGCAATCTTATCGTCATCATTGACAACCATTTCTTCAACGATGTCGACATACTTTTGTTCTTCTTCAGGAATACCAACGATTTCATCTACGTCTTCTTCTGTTTTAATGGTAGTTTTATTAAGACCCCAGTTTTCTTTTAGGTTCTTACCATTGTACCAAACAAATAGAGCCATTAGATAAGCAAATGTCAAATCGTCATGAGAGTTGTCAGAGTGTTCTACTTTACCATTACGTTTAACAGTCATCTTTTCTAATTCATCTAGAATTAGTTTAGATTTGAATTTATCTTTATGGAGTTCTACACGTTCACGAAGAATTTGAATTAATTCATCACGGGTTCCTTTAGAGGAATCCAAACCAAATACTTTTGTTTTTTGTTTACGTCTAATTACACGACCAAAGTCATCATTAGTTTCTTCTACTACACGATCTTTATATTCGAAGTATAGATTATCTTTAATGGAAGTTTCTCTAAGTCTATGAATAATAGATGCACCGAAACCACCATTTCGTTCGATATTTACAATGGCATTAGGCATCATTGTAGTTACGATATAATAGATACAACGACAAAGATCTGGAGGACTAATATAGTTACACTTTAATTCAGCAATAACTTCTGTAGTTCTAGAGTCAATTACACAAATAGCAGAATAATCTCGTTGATAACCGCCAGATGGATCGACACCGATAATTGGAGGATCCATTGGTACGTTTCTCATATTAAGTTGAATACCAAGACCTTCTGGGTGAGCTGCAGACATAGTGCCATTGATAGAATAAATATTGAAGTTGTATTTATTTAATAAAAGTACAGTCTTCATTGGTTCTCTAGTCAAACCACGAATAGTTTCTAAGTCATTAGCATTGAATGGAGAGTTTTCAGGTTTATCGATCCATTCAAGTAAGATTTCCCGACGGATACGAACCATATCATAGTTCATCTTACGGCAGATATCTGCAAACCAATGTTCACCTAAACCTAATTCATCATAACCGAATCTAATATGAACGAAGATAGAGTTTACATTAGCATCAATAAGTTCCATCAAGTCTTTATAAGAAAGATCATACCACTGTTCATTAAAACGAGTAGCATTTTGTACCATCTTATATGCATATACACCAGCTTCATCAGATAAGATACCTGCTGTTGTTGTAATGATAAAACCATGAGGTGCATTGTTTCGAGCTGCATTTCGGAACGCTGTATTCAACGCTGGCATACCATTAGAATAGATGATATCATTATACTTGATGAACGCCCATTCGTCTGCCCATAGCATTGTGATAGTTTTACCACGAAGCAAGTTAGATGCAAGCATAGCATTACGAGCAGAAGGTAATGTATTAATTACATTATGAGTTATAGGGTTTTGAATCTTTTCTACAGTAGTAGGCATTTTTTTCTTCTTACCGTTTACGATAGAGAATTCTTGAGCCATTTGTAGATAAGGTGGAAGCATATCTCTAAGACGTTTAGTATCGTTCAAGTTTTCTTTAGATGCTTTCATATCTTTATGGAGATATGTGATAATAGAGTTAGCACTACCGAAGTTATAGATATATAAATAACGGATAAGTGCAGATGTAGTCTTCCCGACCTGACGAGGAAGTTCTAGGAAAATATTTAAGTTATAAAGAGTACAGAAATGGAATGCCATGTTACCACGGTCTAATCTATATTGTACACCTCTAGGGTTACCATCTTCGTATACCCGAACAACTTCACGAAGAAAATACCAATAATTTCTTACTACTTCTCTAGTTACTTTTTGCTTCATAATCAAACTAAGATTAGGATCATGTGGATCTACCCCAGCTAAATCTGGGTCAAAAAGTACTAGCATAAATTTATTATTTTTTATACCCCTTGCTTTGAGGTAGTAGTGCATTTGTAGGAAAGATTTATTGGTAGTGCTCATTTGGTATACAGGGCGTAATGGTTGTGGTTGTTGAACCATCATATCCTCTGGTCCCATTTATATCTACCTCCTTTGGAATAGCATATTATGTCATTATAGGTGTGTTTAAAGCATAAATACCCTCAGGAACGTAGAAAAAATAATAAAAAATAAAAGGGAGGATAAACCTCCCTTTAAATTAGTCTTCGATGGATGATGCAGTAAGACAAGAAGCAATTACATGTTTGATATATGCACTGATAGCTCTTTTAAATTCAATAGCATCTTTAGATGAGAATCTAATTTTAACTACAGTACGTACCAAAGAAGATAAAGGAATCAAATAATGTGGTTCCAATAACTCTGCATTCTTTTCAGCTTTACGGTTAAATACTCCTTTTTGGAACTCACCATGCGGAACCAATACAGGGAAGATTTCTGGAGCTAGTTCGATTATCTTACGATATTCATCATAAGTAATATCCAACTCATTACATAATTGCTCTAACATAACGAAACGAGGACCAAGTCCATTGATAGTAAAGGTATAGATGCCTGTTTCAGATGTAACTTGCAAACCTTCTTCTTCACCGTTTTCTTCTACATCATTCCAGTTTACAAAACCAGGTAGCTGTTCATCGGTAAGTTCATGCCAATTATCCATCGGAGCCCAGCCACCATCGAAGTTATCTGCAGTGAAGTTCGCTTTGTGTTCATTAGAAGAAGCGAATTCATATGGAACCTTATCTTCTACATAAGGTTTAGAGTGTTTATCATCTACGAATAAACTGTTTACTACTTTCTTTGCTGCACGTTTAACTACACCTGCAGCGTTGTCAACTATTGTGTCAATAATTTTGTCGCCATTTGTCATTTTAATGACTCCTTTCTTTATTAAGAAATATAATTTTTTAGAGATCAAGTTATCTCTATATATCATTACTATAATATACTTTTATTTTCTTTTTTATTTTATAAAGCCCATTACGAAGCTGATCGGCAAACATTTAGATAATCATTTAGAAAAGGAGGTTTAATATAATGAG
>ERZ773031.255-NODE-255-length-29531-cov-39.822432_pt1 | contig 29531 bp, 28 predicted proteins | sample MGYA00511666_ERZ773031 | MGnify/ENA primary metagenome ERZ773031 (study PRJEB29015, sample SAMEA2738135) | human oral metagenome | biome: human oral; feature: human-associated habitat; material: saliva | place: China | collected 2250 ...
ACCCTGATGAGATGTACGAGGTGTATTTGTCGGCACGGCGCGCCGCAGTGAAGGCCGGTGTGAAGGAACCCCCGGGGGGTATAATTGCCTCATACATGCGCGAAGGCCACCCTGAGATGTTTTCAGACGGTCAAGGTGTTGCCCGGCCGGCTAGTGAGTTCCGTTCGCATAAGCTTGAGAAGCTGACAGCTTCTCTTGATAAGGATAATGACAAGCACAAGGGAGAACAGAGTTGAGTACGAAGAAGATCAGCACCCCCGCCCCGGGAACGCAGGCCGTGCAGGCCTCTGCCCTTAATCAGGCTGGCCCTGCGGACGAGACGGCCGGTAAGCAGGAGACTGGCGTAGACGCCAGCGTGACCCCGACTGAAGCCCCTGCCGAGGCTACTACCGACTCGGAGAACACTACCCTTGAGGCGGGTAAGACTGACGTCGAAGCTACGGTGGGCACGCCGGTCGAGGACAAGACAGACGACGTTCAGACGACTATCCAGTCTCTCAAGGCCAGCGTCGAAGCCCTCACCAACCAGCTCCAGGAAACTAAGGAACGCCTTGAAGCAAAGGAGCGTGCTGAGCAGCGCGCTATCCGACTGGAGAAGGCAGGTATCCCCAAGGCCCTCGGCTCGTTCATCCGCGACGACGCCGACCTTGAGTCGCTTTCCGATGTCCTGTCTGGACTCGCTAAGGCTACCCCGGCTGGTGCCGCGGTTCCTGCCACGCCCACTCTTCCCACCGTAGGTTCAAAGAATCCCGGTGGGGAGATCCTCAGCATTGACGAGATGATCGCGCGTGCTGAAGCCAACAATGACCCCGCAGCCCTCTCCAGCCTGAAGCTGGCGAAGCTCTCGGCTGCATCCAACATGATCTAATATAGGAGGAAGAATGTCCGGAGCAACTGGAGTGGGCACGACCTATAACCTGCCCAACTACACTGGAGAACTTTTCCAGATCTCCAAGGAAGACACCCCGTTCCTGTCCGCTATCGGCGGGCTCACAGGTGGTGAGTCAGCAGGGTCTACCCTCATCGAGTGGCAGACTGAGGACCTGCGTGACGCTGATATTGCCCGTCAGCGTCTTGAGGGTGCTGCGGCCCCTGGTAGTGAAGAGCGTGCGCGCTCTCGTGTGTCCAACGTCCTGGAGATTCACCAGGAAGTGGTGGAGCTGTCCTACACGCGTCAGGCCACCACCCGTATGCGCAACACTGACGGCGAGAAGATGGTGACCATTGGCACCACGACTCTGCCTGAGGATGAGCTGCAGCATCAGATTGAGCTGACGCTCAAGCAGGTGGCGCGCGACGTCAACAAGGCGTTCATTCAGGGTGTTTATGCTAACCCTACGACCAACACGACCCCGCGTAAGACGCGTGGCCTTGTGGAGGCTATTACGACGAACGTCGTGACGGCTACGACCGCTAACCTGACCGAGGACCTGGTGCTTGATACCCTGCAGAAGGTCTGGGAGAACGGTGGTATTCGTGAGGGTGAGACCCGCACGATCCTGGTTGGTGCGAAGGTCAAGCGCGCACTGTCCAAGGTGTTCATCAAGGATAACAACTACCGTGAGACCTCTCGCACGGTTGGTGGCGTGAATGTCACTGCGATCGAGACGGACTTTGGTACGTGCAACATCATGCTTGACAATGATGTGCCTGCTGATACGCTCCTGGTTGTGTCGCTGGAGGAATGTTCGCCTGTGTTCCTGGAGATTCCGGGTAAGGGCACTTTCTTTGCTGAGAGTCTTGGGCGCACTGGCTCGTCTGACAAGGTTCAGATCTACGGCGAGATTGGTCTGAAGTACGGTGCTGAGCAGCACCACGGCAAGCTGAAGCTGAAGGCTTCGTGACACACCGCCCGTGGTGGGGTCTTGAGAGTATCGGCCCCACCACGGGTTTCCTGTAAGGAGAACAGTTTGAACATTCAATCAGTGAAGTATCCTGAGATGCTCCTGATCACGCCGGCTGGGCGCGTGCGTTTTCAGGCTGGTCAAGCTGAGGTGTCGGACAGGGCCCTGGAAGCTGAAGTGCGTGCCCTAGCAGCCAGCGATGAGGAACTCGGACTTGTCGTCCCTGCCGCACGCCAAGGTAGGAAGCGTCGTAACCATGAGTAGCATTCCCTTCGCCACACTTGAGGATCTGCGCGCCCGCCTGCCTGTCGAGGACAATCATGGGATCGCAGACGCGCGCGTCAAGATTCTCCTACAAGACGCCACTGACCTCATCATCTACCGCTGCCCAGGTTGGAAGAATGCACCGAAGACAGTACTAACAGCCGTGACGTGCCGTGTGGTGAGTCGGGCTATTCGTCAGCGCCCTGCGGGCGTTGCAGGGGATGCTACGCAGCTCACTCAGACGACTGGCCCGTTCTCCCTGTCAACGTCGTGGGCTAACCCCTCGGGTGACTTGTTCCTGACCAAGCAGGATCGCGATGACGTCAATGGGGTGTCAGCATCATTTTTCGGCTCAGCCGACACCCTGTTCGGGGGTGCACAGTGATGAGCGCAATGGGCGCGTGGAAAGAGCCTGTCGTGTTGTTGCGCCATAGTGAACCTAAGCGTGATCCTCTCGGGGTCGCCTACCGCAGTGGTGCCGTGCAGGAGATCCGCCTACCTCCCGCCCTGGTTGCCACAAACCAGTCCTCCGACCGAGAGGGCACAGGTGAGGACTACGGAACCAGGGAAGCTGTGACTGTGTACTGGGATTCTCCTTTAGATGAGGTCATGTATATCCACCCTGGTGACAGGGTGCGTCTTCGAGGTGACGTGTGGCAGCCTGTCGGCACCCCTGTCGTATACCCCTTGGGGGTATACTTGAGACTGTGGAAGGAGGCACCTCGTGAAAGTTGAGTTCGTTGTTCATAAGAATGGTGTCAAGGATCTCCTGAAGAGTCAGGAGGTGCAAGACATGCTCGCCATCAAAGCAGCGGGGATTGCTGCCCGCGCGGGTGATGGGTTCACCTCCGGGGTGCGAGTCGGCACCGACCGTGCCCGCGCCTATGTGCTTCCTGAGACGTACGTAGCGCGCAGGCGCCAAGCACGCGACCACGTGCTGGAACGCGCCGTAGGAAGGGGTTGATGATGAGTATTGACCTGCAGAAGTTCGTGATCGACTACCTGAACAAGCAGGACTTCGAAGGTGAACTCAAGGGCACCACGGTGGGCGGCATCCGACCTTCCACTGAGGAAAACCCTCACCCTTACGTGCTTGTACTGGCGACGGGTGGCCCCGGACGGTCTGAACGTATTCTCTACACGGCTCAGATCACCATTGACTCCTACGCGCCCACTTCCTGGTGGGCAGGTGAGCTCGCTCGCCACGTGGGAGATGCCCTCCACCACCTTCCAGAGGCGGATGGGCCTGTAGCGGTCGTAAGCTCTCCCGCACCAGCGGAAATGCCCGACCCTGATACCGATATGCGCCGCTACACTGCGACGTACCAGATTACCGCAAAGTTGGGAGTTACCAATGGCTAAGACCAATGCTGACAACGCGTTCATGGCAGGCTCCGAGAAGGATACACTCTATCTCGGCCCGGCTGGCACCGACCTGTCTACCATCACCAGTCTGACCACGCCCATGCCCGAGGGCATGGTGGACGTCGGCTGGACCAGTGACGACGGCATGACCCTGGACATGTCCGACAGCGTGGATAAGATTCGTGGCCACCAGGGCCACGGGGTCGTCCGAACCTACATGTCGGACTCCTCCACCTCGTTCAAGGCAACCCTGCTTGAGACCAAGCTGGAACTGCTCAAGAAGTACCTTGGCGCTACCAAGGCCGAGAAGGTCACCACGACTGGCACGGAGAGCATCACCCGCATGACGGTGTCCGCCTCCCGTAAGGTGGAGACCCTGTGCGGTGTGGCTGACCTGTTCGACGTCTCTACCGGCAAGCAGCGTCGCTATATTTTCCCGCGCCTCGAACTTGGAGAGCGCTCTGGCGTCACCTTCAAGGTTGGTGAGCTGTCCGCCTACGAGTACAACCTCGAAGTGCTGGATAAGTACGAGCTCCTCAGCAACGAGGATGGCCTGAAGGTCGGCTGACCTTATGACTCCTGCCGTGTGTCGCGCTTCTGTTCTCCCGGCACACGGCAGGCAACAAACCTCTTGGAGAACAGGGCATAGGAGAACAGAACAATGACTACGAAGAAGGCCCCTACCGCTGCTGAGCTTGCCCGCCGTGAAGCTCAGTCCAAGAATGATCGTGGTGAGGTGGCGCCCATCCACGTTGAGGTCAGGGGCATTGCCCTGGATTTCAACCCTGCTGACCTGCTCGACGACTACGATGCGATGACGGCACTGATGGAGCAGGGGCGTCCCAACCCGATGCTGGCCCTGCTTATCCCTGATGAGGATGAGCGTAAGGCTGCCCTGGATTCACTGCGTGATGAGAACGGCAAGCTGCGCGTGACTACCATCGTCGAGTTCCTGACTGAGGTCTTCCAGACTTCCGGCCAGGGAAACTGATTGACCTCCTGCATCTCCTGTGGGAACACTGGGAGGTGTTGGAGGCGGATTTTCAGATGACGTACAATCTCGACCTGACGCAGGTGTTCACAGGTGGGTTGAGCCTGCGTCGGGTTGGGGTTCTGATCAACAACCTGCCTTCGGGGTCTCTTCTCCGTAAGCGGCTTGGCGGTGCGGGCGCATGGACTGATGAAGTGTCGGCTGTGTTCGCTCAAGGCAACCGGTTGGAAGGGATTATCATCACCGCGTTGGGTGGCAAGAAGAAGGATGTGCCCAAGCCTGCTAGCCCGCCTGAGCCCGGTTGGTTCGAGAAGGCACAGGCCACCCAAGCGAAGCGGGAAGAGCGGGCTCAACGGTGGGTCGAAGCACATAGTTAGGAGTATCAGCGATGGCTGAGAACGGTTTCTCCCTAGGTACTGCGTGGATTCAGATTTCTCCTTCCATGAAGGGCCTTCAGGAAGCGATCCGTAAGGAGCTGGCTGGCACCGATACGAAGCCTGCTGAGAAGAAGGTCGAGTCCGGTCTTGGCGCAGCATTTAAGCGTGTCGCCAAGGCCGGTGCTCTTGCACTTGGGGCTGTTAGTGGCATTGCGGCGGCGGCTGGTTTCGCTGACGTGGCGAGGGAGGCCTTGAATGCGTCCGATGCCACCGACAAGTTTAAGTCGACGCTCAGTTTTGCTGGCGTGTCGGCTGACGAGATCGGGAAGCTGACTGCTAGTACAAAGAAGTACGCAGACGACACCGTCTACGAGCTGAGCGACATCCAGAACATCACCGCCCAGCTGGCTGCTAACGGCGTGCAGGGCTATGACCGTCTTGCCGAGGCTGCGGGTAACCTCAACGCGGTTGCGGGTGGTAATGCTGAGACGTTCAAGTCGGTTGGTATGGTGCTGACCCAGACGGCTGGTCAGGGGAAGCTGACCACGGAGAACTGGAACCAGCTTGCGGATGCGATCCCCGGCGCGTCAGGTAAGCTCCAGGAGGCCTTGCTTAAGAATGGCGCGTATACTGGTGATTTCCGTGATGCCATGTCTAAGGGTGAGATTACGGCTGAGGAGTTCAACCGGGCGATCTTGGATTTGGGCTTCACGGACGTCGCTGAAGAGGCTGCGACATCCACCACCACTATTGAGGGTGCGTGGGGTAACCTGCAGGCCACCCTGGTGACGGGTGCTATGGGTATTGTTGATAAGGTTAAGCCTGCGCTCACGGATTTCATGGGCGTGGTGTCGGATGGCGCGTCGAAGGCGTTTGGTTGGATTAACGACACGGCTGTGCCCTCCCTACAGGGCGTGTGGGATATCCTCGCCAAGGGTGATTTCACGGGCCCGATCTTTGGCTTCCAAGAGGATTCTGGTCTGGTTGATTTCCTGTTTAACCTGAGGGATGCCGGCCTGTCTGTGTGGGACATGTTTAAGTCTTTGTGGGATGCCGCATCTAGCCTAGGGGGCGCGTTTGCTCCTCTTGGCGAGAGTATTGCCAGTGCGTTCGCTGGTAGTAGCGTGTCCGTTATTCAGGCGACAGCGGATGCGTTGAAGGCCGTGTTTGACTGGGTGAGCCGGAATACGGATGTTGTTGCGCCCCTCATTGTGGTGGTCGGGACGGCTGTGGGTGTATTCGAGTTGCTGAGTACGACCATGGCTGCCGTCAATGCTGTGAAGGCCGCAGGTGGTTTGCTAGAGTTCGCTAAGGCCACGAATGTGGCGAAGGGCGCGCAGATGGCGTTTAATGCTGTCATGAGCGTTGGCCCGATCGGCCTGATCGCTGTGGCGTTGGCTGCTCTGGTGGCAGGGTTGACGTATTTCTTCACGCAGACGGAGACCGGCCGGCAAGCGTGGGCTGCGATCACGGACGCGTTCTACTCTTTCGTTGACTGGGTTGGGTCGGCATGGTCTTCCGCTATGGAGTCTCTCTCTTCGTGGTGGACGTCGACGTGGGACCAGGTTGGTGGCACTGTCGACTGGTTTAACTCGACGGTGGTGTCTGGGCTCGCGTCCGCATGGCAGGGTATTCAGGATGCTATCGGCGCGTGTGTTGACTGGTTGAACACTTATGTGGTGCCTGTGTTTCAGGCTGTGTGGGATGGTATTAAGACTGCCGTGTGGGTGGCTCTGCTTCCGATCATTGCGTATATCGAGTTGTGGAAGCTGGCTTTGCAGGCTGTCTCTGACTTCGTGGTCACGTACGTGTGGCCCTACCTGCAGCAGGCGTGGGAGGGCATCCAAGCTGGTGCGGCCGTATTGTGGGAGTACATGCAGGCGGCGTGGGCTGGTATTCAGACGGCTGTGCAGGTGGTGGCTGATTGGATCGCCGCCTATGTCCTACCTGTTGTCACTGGCGTGTGGGATGGGATCGTTGCTGGCGCGAACCTGTTGTGGACTGGCATCCAGATGTACTGGCAGTGGATTCAGTTGTGTGTGCAGACGGTTGCTGACTGGTTCACTGCGTATGTCCTGCCTGTGATTCAGGGGGCGTGGGATGGCATCCTGTGGACTGCCCAGTCCCTGTGGCAGGGTATTCAGACTGTCTGGTGGGGTATCCAGACGTCTGTGCTGACTGTGGTGGATTGGTTTACCGCGTATGTCCTGCCTGTGGTTCAGTCTGTGTGGGATGGCATTCAGACTGGTGCGAACAACTTGTGGTCGTGGATGACGGTTATTTGGGATGGTATCAAGTCTTCGATTAGCACGGTTGCTAACTGGATGTACTATTCGTTGTGGGGCACGGTCACGAGTGTGACGGATGGTATCAAGTCGGCGTTCCAGTCGATGAAGGATTCTGTGGCGTCGATTTGGGAGTCTGTGAAGGGTGTGGTGGCTAAGCCCATCAACTTCATTATCAACACGGTGTACGCGTCAGGTATTAAGAAGACGGCGGACTCAATGGCTGAGAAGCTGGGCTTGAGCTTGCGTCTCCCGTACATTGCTCCTATTGCCGAGTACGCGTCGGGTGGTGTCCTGCCGGGCTACACTCCGGGTCGGGATGTGTTCCATTTCTTCTCTCCGGATGGTGGTGGCGCGCTTGCCCTGTCTGGTGGTGAGGCGATCATGCGTCCTGAGTGGGTGCGTGCGGTTGGTGGGCCGGAGGCTGTGGCTCGCATGAATGCTGCTGCCCGGTCGGGTTCGACGCGTATTCCTGGTGGGGATACGGGCGTGAAGTTCGCTGCCTTCGCTAATGGTGGTATCTGGGATGGTGCTCAGGGCGCGTGGGATTGGATCAAGGATGCTGCCGACACGATGGGCAAGATCATTGCTGACCCTGCCGGCGCGGTAGCGAAGTTCATCAAGGCCCCGGTGGATGCTTTGATGCGCGGCCTACCTGGGTCGGGTATGATCGCTGATTCTATGCGTGCGGTGCCGGGCGTGTGGATTGATGGCTTCGCCAACTGGTTGAAGGGCAAGACGTCGAGCATGGGTGCCACTGGCATTGTCAATGCTGCGCGTAAGGCTATTGGTGTGCCTTACGTGTGGGGTGGTTCGTCTATTCCGCCGGGTCTTGACTGTTCTGGCCTCGTGTATTGGGCTGCTCACCAGATGGGTTCCAAGATTCCGCGTTTGACGGCGGCTGGCTACCAGTCGGGTTCTGGCGCGGGTAATGCGAATGTTCCGGGTAATCTGCTGTTTTGGGGTAATCCTGCTTGGCATGTGGCTATTGCGTCCGGTAAGGGCATGATGGTGGAGGCTCCCAAGCCCGGCGCGTTTGTGCGTGAGACGGGCATTTGGGGTAATCCTACGGCTGGCACGTATAAGTTCGATAATGGCGGCTACATTCAGCCCGGCCTCACTACTGTGTTGAATAAGACGGGTAAGCCTGAGCCGGTGTTTACTGATGGCCAGTGGGATATCCTGCAGCGTCATACGCGCGCGCAGGATTATCCGCAGACGCTGGTTGTTGTGGATGAGGATGGTCAGTTGGTTGGTCGTATGCGTGTGGAGGCTCGGGGCGTGGTGAATGACGCGTTGTCTCCTGCCTCTCGTGGGCGCGCTCGTGATTTGTTCGGTATGGGCTTCTAGGTTTTAGTAAGAAAGAGGTTGGTGGGATGTCTACTGTCTGGTCTGCGTCTAGCGGCTACATGTTCATTGGTGTCGGCTTGGAGTGGTCTGGTGACCCCTCGAGTGGGTCGGTGACGGTCACGGCCACGGTCACTGCTTGCAGTGATGGTTATGGTCATAGTTTCTCGTCGGCGTGGTCTTGGTGGGGCTACTATGGGTCGGGGTCGGAGGGCTTCAGCTTTTCATCTGGCTATGGGCAGACGGTCTACAAGCAGATCAGCCAGTGGTCTTTCACTGTGCCTGTGGAGTATGGGCGGACCAAGGATGTCACGATCGGGGCGAGTCTTGGTCCGATCTGGAATGGTGGCAACCCGTCTGTGGAGAATACGCTGACGCTTCCTGCCCGGCCGGTGGTTGCTCCGAACCCGCCGACGAAGGTGACGGCTAGTCGCGTGTCTGACCAGCAGATTAATGTGGAGTGGGTTGCGCCCGCGTCTGGTGAGTCGAATCCGATTGACTATTTTGTGGTTGAGCGCCGCCTTGACGAGTCTGACCAGTGGACGGTCATTGCTCCTGTTAAGGATGCTGTGTCTTTTGCTGACATGGATGTTGCGGCCGGCCATAAATACTCCTACCGTGTGAAGTCGGATAATGCGGCTGGCGGGTCGGAGTATGTGGAGGCTGAGCGCCCTGTGTTCACGACGCCTCCGGCCCCGGTGAATGTGCGCGCGGTGAAGAATGCGTCGGGCGATATTGTGGTGTCTTGGGAGAACAAGGCACCCTACACTCCTACCAGGTGGGAGGTGTATGACAGTAATGGTACGCTCGCTGCCCTGGTGACATTGGATGTCGAAAAGTGCACGTGGGTGCACTCTTCCCCGCGTCTTGATATGACTCACCAGTACCGTGTCGTGTGCGTGGGCGGGAGCATGTCGTCCCCGAAGTCTGAGCCGTCGAATATCGTGCAGCTTCTGGCGCGCCCGAACGCCCCGGAGCCTACCTCGGATGGCTTGTATTTTCCCGCTGATGAGCCTGTGACGCTTGGGTGGGAGTTTAATGCGACGGACTCTAGTCCACAGACCCGCTTCAAGCTGCAGTATGTGCTCCGTGGTAATGGTACGCAGGGCCCCCTGTTCGATAAGGCTTCTTCGAAGCAGCAGTGTAATGTTGGTATTCTGCCTCAGGGCACGTATGAGTATTGGGTGCAGACGTGGGGCCTGCACGCTGACCCGTCTCCCGTGTCCCGGCGCGCACTGTTCTATGTGGAGTCTCGTCCTGTCGTCTCTATCCAGTCCCCTGGTGAGGTGGTGAAGACCTCGTTCATTGACGTGTCGTGGGCGTACTCGCCGATGGGTGGTCCTGTGCAGACGAAGGCTATTGTGGAGCTGTACCAGGGCGATAACCGGCTGGTTGAGACTCAGGTGGCGCGCGGCTCTCAGGCTAGTGTGCGGTTGAAGACTTACCTGAAGAATGGCATGTCGTACCGGGTGAGTGTGGCGGCTGTGAATGCTCACGGCGTGAAGTCGAAGACTGTCAACCAGACGTTCAAGGTGGAGTACGAGCAGCCGCCCGCCCCGCGCGTCTACCCCGAGTGGGATGATGAGGCTGGCTGTGTGCGTGTGCGCGTGGTGAACCCTGCTCCTAAGCCCGGTAAGCCTGCGGCTGTGCGCAACCGGGTGGAGCGCAGTGATGACGGGTGGACGTGGACTATTCTTACTGAGGACCTGCCTGTGTCTGGCATGATCCTTGATTACCAGTCGTCTAGTCATGGCAGCGTGGCCTACCGTGTGACGGCGACGTCCGAGTTGCCTTCGTCGTCGACTACGATAGAGAGTATTGATGTTGAGTCGTGGGCGATGTGGATTGGTGGGGGCCAGGATTTTAGTATGACTGTGCCTTTGCGGTGGGATCCAGTGCATTCGTGCAAGATGGGTTTGGCTCAGCGTAAGCTGCACCGGTTTGCTGGCCGTGAGAAGCCGGTGGAGATGAGTGGGCGGCATCGGGAGAAGACATTGAGCTTGTCGGCTGCGTTGTTTGATGAGGATTTCCCGTTGATTCAGCGCTTGGAGGAGCTGTCCTACCTGCCCGCGCCTTTCCTGTACAGGGATCCGATGGGCCGCAGCGTGTACTGCTCGATTGCGAGCGTCAGCGCGGATCGTGCGTTGTCTGGCAAGTGGAGTGTTAAAATAGAGGTAGAGGAGGTGGATCATGAGCGCTCTTGACTCCCACCGGCAAGCGGGCTACACAGTCACGCTCCTAGATTGGGGTGACCGAGTGGTTCGTCGTCTGGACGGCGTGACTGGCGGCAACATCACGCTCAGCAACTCCACCCGTCTACGTGCTTCCGGGAGCCTGAATCTGACGGAGGCATGTGGTCCTATTGATTGGATGACACAGCGTGTGCGCATCGACTACACGGCTAATGGCCAAACATGGGGGTTGGGCGTGTTCCTCTTGTCGGCGCCCATGCGCACCTACAGTGAGATGGGGTCCACGTGGAGCGTGGACTTGTCTTCCCCACTGGCTGTGCCTGACGCTGACTGCGTGGACAGTACGTTCACGGTCAAGGCAGGGTCCAACCTGGTGGGTTTGGCTGCGGACATTTTGTATGGGTCGGGCTTAGAGCGCCTGTCCATCACGCCGTCGACGTCCGTGGCGACTAGTGACATGATTTATGACCCGGGTAAGTCCAAGCTGACTATCGTGAATGAGTTGCTGAGTGTGGCCGGCTACTGGTCGGCTCATCCTGATGGGGCGGGTCAGGTTCATCTTGATCCCTACATGCGTCCTGCTGCTAGGGGTGTCGCGTATGACTTCCGTGAGGGGGCACGCGCTATCCACCTGCCTGAGTGGGAGCGTGAGCAGGACATGGCCGCCGTGCCTAACAAGGTCGTGTTCGTCTCTCAGGGTAGTGCGGACAAGGCTGGGCTGGTTGGTGTGGCCGTGAATGATGACCCTTCTTCGCCTTACTCCTACCCGTCGCGTGGGCGGTGGGTTGTGGAGACGAGGACTGGTGTGGAGGCAGCCGACCAGGAGTCTATTACCGCTCAGGCGCGCCGTCGTTTGATTGACGTGTCTACTCCGTCTGCGGCTATTACGTTGCAGCATATGCCTGTGCCGATTCAGCCTAACCAGGTGGTGGGTTTTACTAGCCAAGGGCATGCGGCTAAGGGCGTGGTGAAGGAGATTGAGTACACGCTTGATCCGACCGCGCTGGTGAAGACGAAGCTGTTGGAGGTGACTGACCTGTGAATTTGGATTACCTGATGAGTGTGGTGGCTGGTTTGCGTGACCGGCTTGATGCTATGCCTCTGTTCCGGTGGGCAACTGTGGTTGGTACCAAGCCTTTGCGTGTGCAGTTGGATGGGGACCCTACTCCTCTGTCTGCTGACCCGGTGAATCTGGCTGGTGCCCTCTCGGTGGGGCAGCGCGTGTACACGATGAGCGTGGACCGCAGGCTACATATTTTGGGTGCGGTTTCGGATGGGCCGACCCAGTGAATGTTTATGGAACTCTTGGAGGGTGTGTGTTATGACTGCGTTTATTGAGGGGTTGGTTCAGACCCCGACTGGTCGTGCTGTTCCTGTGACTGTTCGGGCTGAGCCTATTCCCGACCCTGGTAGGACGCCGGAGGGGAATGTTGTCGTCGCGGGTAGTGTCGTGTCGGAATCGACTGAGCCTGTCTTGGCTCTCTTGCGCGCGGGGAAGTATCGGATACTAGTGTTTACGCCGGTGAAGCAGCTCGCTGACAGGGAGGTGACGCTGGTGGACGGTCAAAGCGTGACTCTTGCAGATATTGTGGATGCGGCCCCGTTGCCTGCGCCACCCGGTGGGGCGACTGGCCTGATGGATGCGCAGGGGCACCTGATTGCGGCAGCTCCGATTAAGGTCGTGGCTTCTGTGTCGGAGGCTGAGGGGCTCCCAGATGGGATCGTGTATGCGTTGCCTCTGGATGTTATTCCCCCTTCGCCGGGGTCGGGGCCTGTCACGCCTCCTGTTGTGGGTGAGAGGACGGCGCGGGTCGTGGGTCATGTGGCTGGCCAGTTCGCAGGAGACCAGGTCCAGATTGGCGTGGATGGGCAGGCTGGTGATCGTGTTGTTGTTGCCGTCAACACTAAGGCGATTGGTGATCAGACGTTCACGTGGCCTGCCGGGTGGACGGTGCTTGTCGAACCTTACTACATTGGCACGATGCGGTTCACTCTTGCTATTGGCCCGTGGGACCCGTCTGTCGTCGTGCGCACGTCGAAGCCTGTGGAAGCAGGATACGTGGCCCTGTCGGTGCGTGGTGGCGGCCGACCGGCCATTAGTGGGGTGAAGGATCGCACGAAGGAGCCTGTCGAATCGACCACGGTCACGGCACCGGTTGTTGCTGGTGGTCTCGGTACCAGCCTTGCGTTTGCCTTCGAGCGCACGTCGAAGCCTGAGACTCGCGACCAGCTCGTTGTCTCACCTGGGTGGGAGATTGTGAACTATGCTGAACAGCATAATGGCAATCTGCAGACGGTGCTTGCCGCGAAGTGGGTGGGCGCGGGTGAGCCTACCAGCATGGTGGTCACCTATCCGAACGAGCAGGCCACGAACGGCGCTGGCGTGCAGGTGGTGATCCTGGATGCTTAAATCTGGGTTTATGGTGCGTCACCGTGATGGTGGTGATGCGGCTGTGCGTGTATTCTTGCGCCGCCGTGAGGGTGGTGACGTGGAGGTGTTCCCCCGCATGGACTCCCCGGCGGTGGTTCCGGAGCGGGATTATGTGGCTGAGCTCCTTGGCCGTGGGGCGTTCTATGTGGCTCACAGGCTTGGTGGTACCGAGTACCCGGAGTTCACTCAAAAGGGCCTCACAGAGTCATTGAAGGCCGGATTTAAGGCTTTGGAGCTGTCTGTGCGCCGCTGCTCGACCGGTGAGTTCGTGTTGATCCATGACTGGGTAACCACTCGCACGGTGCCGGGCACGGACTATCAGATTTGGAACACCCCCTGGTCTGTGCTCTCTAGCTTGCAGCAGGCATCCGGAGGTTTCCTTCGACTGACTGACGTCCTCGATCAGGTTGGCGACGACATCGTGCTCGCTATCGACCATAAGGTGACGAGTAGCAAGGAGGTGGGCAGCACGGGTGACATGGAGTCTGAGGCTGCCCTATTCGACCTCCTCGAAGCTCGCCTTGGCGTGGAAGGTGCGAAGCGTCGCGTCATCGTCAAGCATTTCATCAAGGGTGGTGTCTCGCAGCGTGGTCGCGAGCGCGGCTATAAGACCATGTGCATGATGTACCCGAACGAGGTTGCTGGTGCGGACCTGTCATCCTTTGATGTGCTGGGCATGGAATGGAACGCTGACCAGAGTGTGTGGGATGTTCTCAAGGCGACTGGCAAGCCTTTGATTGCGCACATTATTACGACGAAGCAGCAGGCTGATACGGCACTCGCTAAGGGCGCTACAGGCTTGATGGCGTCGGTACCGAGTGTTGTTCATCCGTGATTATAAATGACCACCCCTTCGGGAGTGTAGGAGGAGAGAGATTATGGGAAAGCATGTGTTGACGACCGACCGTACGCGCTGGCCGCTGTTGACGCCGGAGCGCCGTAAGGCTGTGTATGCGGTTGTGGCCGCGTTGCTGGGTTTGGGCTCAGTGTATGGGCTGGCCGCGCCCGACCAGGTGCACGCGTGGCTTGATGTGGCTGATAAGGTGTTGGGCCTAGTGGCCCTGCTCTTGGCGGCCTCGCATACGGGCGGCGTGTACGAGGCGCCCGCGTATGGCGTGAAGGAAGATATCCAACCGTGAGCCTTGCGAGGATTGTGGCGGTTATTGGCGCTAACGGGGTTGGCTTCGGTGCGCTAGTAGCTGCGGCGTCTGTCTTGGCTGGCATGTGGTGGGGCTACCAGAAGGCTAAAGCCGAAGCCTTGCTCGCCCGCGAGCAGGTCGGTAAGGCTCGTGCTGAGCGTGAGCAGGCTGAAACATCGGCCGCGCTGGAAGCCATTGCGGGGAAGATTGATCAGCGTTTAGACGCGTTGGAGGCCTCCCTGTCTGAAGTGCACCATGAGGTGCGGCCCAACCACGGTGGGAGTATTAAGGATGCTGTGAGCAGGATCGAGACCAACCAGGAGAGTCTCAAGACGACTCTGGATGCGCACGGGCAGGTGCTCGCCGCGCACGGGCAGGTGTTGGATCGTATTACTGAGCGTCAGGATCGTGACCTAGAGGATTTGTCTGCTCGGATTGATCAGGCGTGGGTGGATCATGAGAGCCTGCGTGAGGCGTTGGCGCGGATTGGTGCATGAAGAGGAGAAGCCCCCTACCTGGTTGGTAGGGGGTTTTCCTTATGCGTGTTTAGTGTGCAGTGGGTTCCCACTCGCGCAGGTAGAGTTCCCACGCGTCACTTAGGAGTATTGCGAGCACGAGGGGTGTTTGCTCGGACTCGTCTTCGTGAAGAAGGATCGAAGAGTAGATGTGGATGCTCTCTTCGCGGTTAAAGTCTGTGGTTGGGATAATGGGCTCAAAATCCTGCGTGTAGTAGTAGTCGTCGTCACTGAATCCGCTAATGTCTTCCCACCGCGGGAGGCGCGCGCACCTGTTGATGACGATTTCCAGGACGGCCTTATCGTATTCTACGCCTTCCAGGTCACTGAGGTTGTCGGGTGGTGTGACGAGGTCAGGGGCTTGGGGGGTGAAGATCCCAGGGTAGTACTTCCATAGCCAACCGGTGTAGAGGGCAAGGTGTTTGATGAGGTCAAGGCTGCTGTCTGGTAGTTTCTTGGCCTTGTGGGCAATAGCGGGGAGGTTGTAGCTGGCGCGCCAGGAGGGCCCGTAGCGGTCGACCCATGTGCCTGCCTGAGTGAGGAAATATTGGCGAGGAGACTCATTCATCGTCTTGTCACTTTCTTATTATCTAGTAGCTCAAGGGATAAGAAGGAGGGGCCCACCATCCACTCAGGTAGGCCCCTCTTTCTCTTCTTACCGCAGGGTGGGCTTAACCTTGGCAGCAACCCACCGCTTCAACGACTCACCCTCAGGGCTGTCAGCCTGTTCGATGAGCTTGTTGAGGCCGGCTTCGGTGATGACGGTATCCCACGCATCACCGTAGTGCATGTCCCAACCCACCTTGCGTTCCTTCTTCGCGTCCCTGCCGAGGTAGGCATCCTCTTCCTCGTAGTCTACGATCCCCAGCGCCCAAGTGACGTCTGTGAGACTGAAGAGAAGGCCGCCATCATCTTCCACAAGAGTGTGAATGATGGTGTCTTTGTAGATGAAGGGGATGCGGCAGTGCTTTCGCGGGCCGAACTTCTTATAGTCCTCGATATACCCGGTGATGCTAGAGTCGAAGAGGTCTTCTATAAATTCTTCGGCGTCAGGGAGCGTGGAGTCGATGGCCAGTCGATAGACCTGGGACACTGTAAGCTCGCTTGGCGCATGCCTGAAGTGCTCCCGGATCTCCTGGGAGGGGTTGTCGTATCCGAGGCACACCGCCACATCCTTGGCGTTGTATGGCTGCCCCCAGGGGGCGTCAGGTGAGACTTGAACCCCGCGGGTGCGTCGGTACAGGTAGGCCCTCGCTTCAAGGTTATGCGACAGGAGGCAAAGCCTTGTCACGGCATTAGAGTTGATGAGAATTCCATATTTCTCGGTTACCTGCGCTTCCTTCATCCACCGTACGTTGCTGACAATGGTGTGAGTGTCTGTGATGTCGAGGACGGTGATGATGTCTTCGAAGTTCCAACTGTACTCGCCCCACTTGTCGGTGACGTAGTGGATAGTCTTCTCGCAGATGTCGATGCTGCCTGCGTGCAGGGGTGGGTTGAGGAAGGGTTCAGGTGTGGTGGCGCCCCACTCGTGGATGGTTTCTGTCTTGGTGTTGTTGTCCATGGTTGGTGCCTCTTGCTTACTTGTTGATGTCGTAGAAACGACGGAAGTCAGTGTATGCGGCGCCGCACGCGCTGATCATCCCCAGGGGGATGAGCACCCACCAGGGGGCGTGTGTGACTAGTATGACAGTCAGCAGGACACTGACAAGGATGATAGCGGCATAGTAGGCGAGGACTGCAAGGTAATTCTTCACTTCTCTTCTTCCTTTTCGATTGGTGTGTTCTCATTGGTCGCTGCTGCACACATGATGGCTGTAGTGATTGTGGGGATCACCCACAAGGGTGGTGTGTGGTGATGACGGCTAGTAGGAGGCCTACCACGTTGGTCAGGAACAGCAGGTAGAAGACGAGTTGTAGGACCTTGTTAATGTTCACTATCCCTCTTCTTTCTGGTTGTTGAGATGAGCAAGGTTTCCTGGTGTTACTGTTTGTACGAGCGGGTCAGCTCACAGTATTCTTCTAGGCGCGTGTGTTCGAGGACTGTCACGATCTGGGCAAGGGTCGCGTCCACGCAGGTCACGCCCGTATCGTGCGCGCAGGTGCGCAGGTCTTGGAGCGTAAGGTCTGGGTCGATAGTGAACAGCTGCCTTGCCGAGCGGACGCTGAGGTTGTGGCTCACGTACCCGATGCTCGTGCGGGATAGGATGTCTCGCGCCGTGTTGGCTGGGTCAGCGCAGGCCCCTGTGAGCCATGCGGTTAGGTCTTCGATGGCCATCGTCTTAGTGAGGATGATGATCGTGTTGTCTTCTGTGTTTTCTAGCCAGCGGACGTTTGGCCTTCGACCGCGCGTGATGTCCCTGCGTTCGCGATGCCAGCGCTCGATTGTTTCGGGCAGCCATCCTCTCGTTTCTGCGCCTTTCTCCTTGATAATGGCGTCGGGTGTAGGGAGTTTGCCTTCTGACCCGTAGACTGCGACAGTGCTGTGTGCGAGGCCGGTTATCTGTGCGACGCCAGCAGTGCCAATGTATTCGATCATTTCAGTGTTCCTTCCTGGTAGAGGGTAGGAGAGGGGGGTTTCTTTCTTACCCCTCCCCCTTGCCCGTGACTTAATAATATCATACCCCTTGAACATGTATAACAGGTATTGATATAATGTACATCACATATGCAGTCACCCCAATGACTTTTCAAAACCCCTCCCAAGGGGAGGATACTCATTGAACGAGTACCCTCCCCCTCGTCTTCTCTACTCACTCCTGTCGACGCACGTTGTCTTCCATGAAGGGGACACCCATCTCTTCCCGATACTGGATGGTCAATCGTACGAGCGCACCCTCAAGACGAATCTTGAACGCTCGGAGTTTCCCGAGGGGCTCACAGGGACCGCGGTATCCAGTTTCTTCTACGAGGCGATTCACTTCTTCGACACCACCAGGGAGGGCATGCACAAAGGCCACCAACCCCTCGATCTCTTCAATAAGACCCTGTCGTTCCACCTCTTCCTTTTCGGGAACACTGTGCACTACAGGCGCAGGGATATCCTCGGCGGGGATCAGCGCCTCAGGCTCCAACTCAACGACAACCGGGGCAGGAGCAGGCACAACAACCTCCGGCTCCGGCTCAACATACTCGCCCTCAAACGCCTCAGCCTCACCATCAGCATCCGTACGGAAACGCAAGCCACGCACACCAGACACCTGCGAGCCCTTCGGAGCCTTAGGGCCGTTACCGAACCCATCACAGTACAAGCTCATACCAGTCGTACGAATCTTACCGAACTTAAACTGAGAGAACAGGCGATGCATCGACACACGGCCCTTAAGCGTGGCATTATTCCACGCCCTCCCCCTCTCCTTATCCTGCCAGTCAGCGAACGCTGCACACAAGTGAGTCCACGGGATCATAGCCTCAGAATCCTCGATCAGCATCTCATTAAAGAAAGACGTTAGCACATCAGCAGACCCCAGCCACTCATCCTTCGCAGCCCGCATCGCCTCCGTAGGAGCCTGCACATGCTGGCCAGCAGCAAAGTACATCTTCGCACCCTCAATACCCCACGCGAGAGTCGCCTCCTGAGCCTCAGGAGTCTCTAGCTCACGCAAAAGGTTAGGGTCAGCAAGCCTCTTCTTATTCTTCTCATCCTCATACTCACCATACTCGTAATCGAACGAGAGAATAGCGAGGCGACGCTCCACAGCAGTTGTACCCTCATCGACACGCAGCTTATTATTCGTACTCACCATGAGCGAATGAGTAGTGGTAAACGTAAACTCACTCTTGAACTTATACTCACCCTTCATGGTAGGCGTCGCCGCCAACTGCTTAAGAGCATTACCATAGATCACCTTATCCGGGGCCTCCTCCATAATGCACAGTCGAACACCCTTCAAAGGAGCGCACGCCCGCAATAGATCCTTACCACCATTAGGCATCAACAGGTCATGACTACCCACATGCCCGTAATCACCAAAAACCCTAGCAAGGGCAGTCATGATCACAGACTTACCATTAGAGCCACTACCAACAAGGAACGGCACCGCCGCACCGCGATCATCAGGCTGGTAGCCAGTGAGGGCACAGCCAACCCAATACTGCAGCCAAACCTGCTGATCAACACTGAGAGCTTCCAGAGCCTTACCCCATGCCGGGCGCGTCGCACCGGGCACATAGTTGACTCTCGACCGTTTCATCATCAGATACTTAGGATCATGGGGCATGAGCTTGCTAGTACGCAGATCGACGACACCATTCTTAACGCACAGCAGGTCGAGATCGGCGTCGAAATCATCAGCGTCGTGCGTCACCATCTCTTGGAGGTGCACGAGGATACTGCGTCCGCCATGAGTCCCGCAGAAGGGTCGCACCTTCTTCACCACAGTCTCGTCGCCTACCACCATTGCGGCCTGTTCCCACGCTTCTGCGACCATATTGACGCGGTTAACTGCCCCACCCTCGTCGATAGGCTCCCAGACCCCCTCCTCAGGGGCGTACGCCATCCACCCGAAGCCCTTCACATACGCGAGGCGATCACGCACCTCATTGGCCACGTGCATCGCTACAACACGCGTGCGGTGAGCCGCTTCGCGCAGCCACGCAACATCGACGTTGGCAACTCCTTCAGGGGCCCCTAACTCTGCCCGCACAGCCTCGTCCTCAGCCGCATGCTTGGCCATCTTCAGCATGGATGCGCGCTCACGCGGCGGCAGGCTGGTGTCGTCGTCTTCACCGTAGAGGTGGACGGCGCACAGTTCGAATGCGGAGAGGGCGCGCACACTACCGTTGCCGTCGACGAAGCATGCGGGGTCAGTGTTGGCATGCTCGCTGATGCACAGGTCCTCACGGCCTTCGACGAGGCGCAGCCCACCTTCGGCGTGGGACTCATAGTAGGTCCAACGGTTTTCTCGGCAGGGGTCGTAGGGGAGGTCGAATTCTTCAATGGCGTCTTCGATGGTGTAGACGCGGTTGAAGGCGCCCTGGATGCCGGGGTCGTTCTCAGGCTTGCGGCGCCTGTCTCGCTTGGCGACGTTGCCTTTACTGGTGCGCGCCTTGCGCGCCTTCGGCTCGCGTGTCTTCATCCATTCCAATCCATCCATGAGAGGGCCTCCCATTTCTTTAGCCCAGTACTCGCCGCCTTCAGGCTTGGCGGGCATATACATGGCGCGTTCTGCCTGCGCGCAGGTCTCATCCCACTTCACCATGTTCAGGCGGCTCATGAGGGCTTCACACAGGGCCGTGTAGTCTCCCACCGTCACCGCATTCTTCAACGGGATGACGACACGCACGCGCGGCTTGTCGGGGGTTGAGGAGTAGGTACTGTGGACGACGCTGCGCACGCCGAGGGCCTTCACGGCCTCCACTAGCTTGTCGATACCGGCCTTGTCGGCGTCGTCGCAGTCGAGGACGACAGCGCAGCGGTCGACCACATTCCCCTTGCCGCGGGGCTTCGAATAGTCGAGGAGCCGGCCTGCGATGTAGTTGCGGCCGTCTTTGGTGGCCTGCTGCTTCACGTTCTCGGGCTTGAAGATGTCCATGAACTGGTCGGTGGTGAGCCCGCATTCCAGCATTAGGGGTTCGCTGATGCAGGGCTTTGCCGAGACGGAGATGATCATAACGGTATACCTTTCTAGTCAATACTGGTGAGACCATTCTACCATAAACTAACCCCCCAGCACCAGGGCTGGGGGGGTAGTCATCATCTCAATCTCACCACAAAGGGGTCTCAATCCTTTGCGCTCTTATTATAGGCACACTCTGGCCGCCACGTCAACACGAACAGGCCCGTGTGTCGGGGCGCACACACGGCATGGCCGCCCCACCAGCACTAAAAGACCCCACTCACTCAAAGCATACCCTTTTCATTTGCTTGTCAACCTCTTTTAGACACCTCGATTGAGAATGAGGGGTGTGTAAGGGAATCTTCCGCAGGATTTTGCAGAAAACCATAAATGCGTCAAGCAATCTGGACACCTGCTTCGCAAATCCAGGTGCCCATTCCCGGCCCCCCCCTTTTATTCACCACCGACTCTACGAAGGAGAACAGCTAATGAACGACACCCCCATCTTCAACCACCCCGGCAACGACATCGCGTCATAACCGACGAACAAGGAGAACCTCTCTTTGTCCTCAAAGACGCGTGTAATGCTCTTGCAATCACCAACACTAGGAATGTTTCCGCCCGCCTCGATGAAGACATGAAGGGCGTCCACCGGGCACGGCCATCAATGAGGTGGGGCTCTACGAAGTCATCATTCGATCCGACAAGCCTGAAGCCAAGGCGTTCAAGCGTTGGGTCACTAGCGAAGTCCTCCCCTCCATCCGCAAACACTTGAGCAGCTTTACACCCGGCCCAGGAGGTGATACTCGTTTGGGTATCACCCCAGCATTTCGAAGCACATCAGCGCCTGAGAACTAACAGAACTAAAATCAGTTCATACAAGCCCCAACGCGGATCACCCCAAAAAACGAGTATCAGATACTCAACGATACCCTCAACCGGTATCAGGTTTTTCGTTGCAATCCCAACGAAAAGTCCCAACTGATACCACTGATACTCCTTTTTTCAAGAATAGTCGTAGGATTGAATAGAACTGAAAACTATCAGAAATTTAGTTCTGGAAGACATATGGGGAACTATCTTAAACACGGTATCACCCGTCTCACCAACTTTTGACACACACCCGCGCTACACTACCAACCATGACCGCATCACGAACCGGAACCACCCGCCACAAGAAATGGCGCACACGAGTCCTCCACCTCGCGCGCGCAGCCGGACAAACCAACTGCCCCGACTGCGGATGCACCCTCGCATGGGGCACCACACTCCAACCAACCAGCCCCGAACCAGACCACATCACACCCTACGCACAAGGTGGGACAGACACCATCACCAACGCACGCGTCACCTGCCGCAAATGCAACCAATCACGAGGAGACAAACCCATCGGATGGAACAACGTGACCACTACCACAACACGCTGCCACACCATAGGCGGCCTCAACTGGTAACCATGTGGTACACTAGAAGCAACAACAGAGGTAGGGGGACCATATCCCCCCACCTCTACAAAGAGTACCCCAGAGGCCTAGCGGGATATCCCCCCGGGAGAGTTTTTTAGTCTGGGTCTATCCCTCTGTCACTGACGACAGGGTTTTAACTTATCCCTCCTGTCCTAGGACAGGGGGTTTTTTTTGTTTCTTATGCTCCAACCTCTGCCGCGCAAGGCAGGGGGTTTTTTGGTGAGGCGGTGTGGGCGTGCTGTTTCGGTATCACGCTCAGGAAGGCCTCTGTATGGCCCGTAGAAGCCCGAACAGTGGGGGAGAGCTACCCAGGTACTCTCGACGTCTGAAAGGCTCTCAGATCGTCGTATAGAGCCATTGGGTGAGTTCCTGCTCTCCTACCTGGAGTGTCTCCCAACCAGGGGTGTGTGTGCCCAAAAACCTGAGGCATGGGGTGCATGGGACATGGTTGTCCCTGGCTTTGTCTCAGACTTTTTGTTGGTATCCCAACGGTTTCTCGGGGTAGTGGGACAAATGGGACATACTTTTCCTTATAGACTTCTACTAAAAAAGAAACCCTCTATAACATGTTATCCAGAAGAAAAAAACAGAATATAAAAAGCATAGGAACTTTATGTCTTATTTGTCCCCCTGACACTCTGACAAAGGGGTTTTTTCGTTGATATCCCAAGGAAAAACCCTTGTCTCATGCCGTGACAACGATGTCCCACTTGTGGACGGGACATCAGGGCAGAAACCCTCTCTTAGTGACGCCGGTCACTAGAACCTGGCATGAATGATGAACACGCACCACACCCCCCACACAACGGCTATATTTGTAGTACACTAGATACGCAGACCAAAGAAGCCCACCAACAAGAGAGGGGCTTCTACACAACGAGGATGGGTTTTTCCCGCATGAACATTGAGCTGACAATTATCCAGTCCCGCACTTCCAAGCAGTGGTTCCCCGCCACCATCACCTGGGAGGAGTTCGTCGAAGGCGCACAAGAGCCCGCCACCGAAAAAGACTGCGGCGCGTACATGGCAGGCAAGGCAACCAGCACAAGCCGCAAAGACAGCCGGGTGGAATACCGGAGCATGGTCACCCTCGACGCCGACAATGCTGAGCCTGACCTCCCTGCGCGCGTGGAAGGGTTGGGCCTGACTGCCCTCGTGCACTCCACCTACAGCCACACCACAGACAACCCCCGCTACCGCGTCATCATCCCCCTCATGGGGCCGGGACTCACCGAAGAGGAATACCCCCGGGCGGCACGCGGCCTCATGGAAGCACTCGGCAAGGAACAGTTCGACACAACCTGCGACCAGCCCAAGCGCATCATGTACGGCCCTTCTGCCGCCAACCCCGACCAGTACGAGGTGTACTCCTACGACGGCGAGTCGGCGACCGCACAAGGGCTCCTGGAGCGCTTCGGTGGGTTCAGTGCCACACCTGAACACAAGCGCGGCCCTAAGTGCGACCCGTACGAGCTCCCCGGTGTGATAGGCTCATTCAACCGCCTCTACGACATGAGCCGCGCCGTAGAAGAGTTCAATCTGCCCTACGAGCAGGTGGGCGAGAACCGCTGGCACTACACCAAAGCTGAGAGCAGTGGGGGCGTGTGCGTGTACCCTGATGGGTACGTGTACTCCAACCACGCCTCAGACCCCGCTGGCGGGCGTGCATTGTGCATGTTCGACCTTGTGGCCATGCACAAGTTCCAGGATTTGGATGAGGAGGCTGGCACGCCCCTGAATACTGCCCCTAAGGATCGCCCGTCCATCCAGAAGGCCATGCAAGAGTTCACAGAGTTGCCTGCCGTCAAGAAGGAAATGATGGGTTTGAATATCGACCGCCTCGGTAAGGGTGAGCCGACGGATACACCTGATTGGGTGTCGAAGCTGCACGTTCACCCCAAGACAGGTAAGACCCTGGATGACGGCTACAACTGGCGTCTCCTTTCAGAGCATGACCCTGTGCTGAGCGGGCTGGCGTACAACACCATGAGCCTTGCGACTGTGACGCGCCATGATTTCCCGTGGCGTAAGGTAACCCCTGGTAAGAATGATCAGCTCACTGAAGCTGATCGTGAAGAAATTAGTGATCACCTTGAGTGCACTTACAACATGCGCTACCCCTCTGAGAGGCGCCTCAACGGTGCTATCAACAAAGTGGGGCAGAAGAATGCCTTCCACCCTGTCGAGGAGTATCTGGAGGGTCTTCAGTGGGATGGTGTGTCTCGTATTGAGACGTGGCTTCCTGGTGAGCAGAATGCGTATACTCAGCGCGTGGCCCGGTTGGTTGCAGTTCAGGCTGTAGCGCGTGTCCTGAACCCTGGTGTCAAGGTGGATAACTGCTTGATTCTTTCTGGTGGCGAGGGCCTCGGTAAGACGCGGTTTATCGAAACGATGTCCCGGGGTTGGCATACTCAGCTTGGCTCTATTGAAGGCAGCGCGCTGCGGGACACGGTTATGCATATGTCGAAGTCGTGGATCACTATTTCGGATGAGGGTGTCGCTATGAAGAAGGCTGACGCTGATGCTTTGAAGCAGTTCATTACGCTCACCCATGATAATGTGCGTTTGCCGTATGCGCGTGAGACGGTGGAGTTGCCTCGTCGTCAGGTGATTTGGGGTACGACCAACAGCGTTGTTTTCTTGCGCGCGCAAGAGGGGAATAGGCGTTTCCTTGTTGTGGAAGTGACGAAGAAGATTGATGCGTTCACGGATGAGTACGTGGATCAGGTGTGGGCGGAAGCTGTGCACATCTGGAAGGAGAGCCGCGCTAAGTACGGTGTGAGGAGCAATCCGGACCTGTACTTGTCTGATGAGGAAGAGGCTGTTGCTAAGAGTGTGCGTGAGGCAGCGACTGAGGAAGACCCTTTGGTTGGTCGCATTCAGAATTACCTTGATATGCCTGTCCCTGATAATTGGGAGAGGATGAGTGTGAATGAGCGCATTGACCATCTTCGTCTTTATGAGTCTGGTTTGGCGAAGGGTACTCGCCGGATTGAGCGCGTGTGTTCGATTGAGATTTGGTCGGTTCTGCTTGGCAATACTCGTGGGAAGATGTCTCGTGTGGAGAGCTTGGAGATTGGTGAGGCTTTGAGGAAGGTTCCTGGTTGGGAGAGTTCCGGGGCGAAGCGGGCGCGTTTCCATGTCTTTGGGCAGCAGCGTTTCTTCTCGCGTGTGGAAGAGGTGCCTGAGCCTGAGCTGGTTGAGGAGCCTGAGCCTAAGCCTGCGCTGCCTCCGGTTGAAGAGTCTGAGCCTGAGCTGGCGGTCGTTGCTTTGGATCGTGCTGCTGCGCTGATCAACACCGGTCGTGCGGCTGATGTGAAGGCTGCTTTGGATAAGGTTGGTGCAAGCCGTGTGAGCCTTCTTGAGGGTGGGCAGATTCAGGAGTTCCTTGACTCCCTCCCGTGTGAGGCAGATCATAGCCTTAACTCTGAATTGCTGTGAGTCCTCATGTATACTAGTGCTTGAGGATGAACTCAGGGGCCACCTTTTTTGCCTTTCCTTTAGGTGACCCCGCCCCCTACCAACTGGTCTTGAGGTAGGGGGCATTCCTTTATCCACAACACACAGAACAATACTCAACCAGCATAGCGCTAGCAGGGTATAATCGAACCATGAACATACTCGACATCCTCGACGACACACCAGACGGAGAACACAGCGTCGTCATCTACCCTGACCGACGCACACTACGCGCCGCCTTCCAACCCTACGTCGGCAAGTACAGCCGCCTATACCGTACACACAGCCTCCACCGCGCAGAATACATCGAAGACCCCAAGAGATGTACGCGCGTCTACCTACGCACCCCTAGGCAAATCACAGCCGTCAACCGCAACCGAGCCATCGACGGCTCCGTGCGCGCATACGTAGCAGACGGCGTAGAAGTCACCGACCTCATGAAAACATGCCTCAACCAGTCAGGTATCACCAACATCACCACGGTAGGAGAACAAGAATGACACGAGAAGAAGAAGTCCGCCAGCTCCTCAACAAGGCATGGCAGGCCATTGAAGGCGCAGACCCCAACAAGATCGCACCCCTCCTCAACACCGCCAACCGCCTCTCCAAGGAACTAGCCGAACTCGAAAAGCAGGCGGCCACAAGCGAGAACACCAACGAGGAAGAAGAAGGCACCAGTGCAGTCGCCATCTTTCAGGCAAGGCTACGCAAGCGTGACATCAGCGCCTCTTAAAGCCTCACAACAGCCCTGCGTGTCAGTGTCATCCCCCGCGACCGAGTCGTTGGGGGATCTCGCCGTAGCATTCGCAGCAGCCTACGGCCTCGACGCCGACCCATGGCAGGAACACGTCCTAGGCCACTGGCTCGCAGTAGGAGGCGACGGGTGGGCCAACATGACCTGCGGGCTCACCGTCCCACGCCAAAACGGCAAAAACGTCATCATCGAAATCCGAGAACTCTTCGGCACCATCGGTAGGGGAGAGAAGATCCTCCACACCGCCCACGAAGTCAAAACCGCACAGAAGCACTTCCGCCGGCTCAAGTACTTCTTCGGAGAATGCGCAAACGACCCTGCCGCGAAATTCCCCGACCTCAACGCCCTCGTCGCCAACATCCGCAACGTCAACGGCCAAGAAGCCATCTACCTCAAAAACGGCGGCAGCATCGAAATCGCCGCACGCTCCAAAGGCTCAGGCCGAGGCTTCACCGTCGATGTCCTCATCCTGGATGAAGCACAGGAGCTCGGCGATGAAGCCCTGGAAGCCCTCCTATCCACCACGAGTTCCGCCCCTCTCGGCAACCCTCAGTGGATCTACACCGGCACACCCCCCGGCCCCACAGCAAACGGCGAAGTCTTCTCCCGCAAGCGCCGTGACGCGCTCTCAGGAGAATCCCTGTACACGTGCTGGGACGAATGGTCCCCGCCGGCACTGCCGAAGTCCCTGACAGACATTGATCTGAATGACCGGGATCTATGGGTGCGCACCAACCCCGCCATGCTCTCGGGCAGGCTGAAGATGCGTGTCCTCGAAGGCGAACGTAAAAGCTTCTCCGACGACGGGTTCGCCCGCGAGCGCCTCGGCTGGTGGGCATCCATTGACGCCACACGCCGCCTGATCAGCGCCCCCGACTGGGAAGCCACCGGTGTGACACAGCTGCCCGAGGAGCTGACTGGCCAAGGTGTGACGCGCGCGCTGGGCGTCGCCTTCTCCAAGGATGGCACGCGCACGGCCGTGGCGGGATGCCTGTATGACCGTAAGACAGGGCGTGCGCACGTGGAACTCATCGACGTCAACACGGGCACCATGACTAGTAGTGCGCTCGCGGACTGGCTATATGAACGCCGCACACGCTACAGCGCAGTGGGCGTGTCAGGCAGGTCAGGTGGGCTAGCATTGGAGCAGGATCTGCGCGCCATGAAAGTCCCGAAGGGCTACCTGCACGTTGTTGACACCAGGGAGTACTTCACCGCGTGCAGTGGATTCCTCAACGCCGTCCAAGCCCATACTGTGACACACCCTGGTGGGCATGACGCAGACACTGATCCTCTAGATGCGTCTGTGGCAGTATCCGATAAGAAGATTCGCGGCGCCGACGGTGTGTGGGGTTGGCACTCAACCGGGCAGGAGGGCGACGAAGTACCATTGGAGGCTGTGAGCGTTGCATTGTGGATGGCACGCACGTCGCGTCGCCGACCAAACAAGAGTCAGGAGGCTTTAGCGTGACTATGAATGTTGATACTCGTCTGATTACCGGCGCAGGGCCAGGTATGTTTAGCCCACCTGTCGTAGTCGGGCTGTCTGATGCACTACAGGCTGGCTTGAATGAACTGGTGGGCACATGGCAGGCCCGCTACCCGTCTAACATGCGCCGGCAAGCGTACTTGGACTGTAAGGTGTTCGTTGACAGCCTGAATATCTCACTGCCCCGTGAGATCGCGCGTGATCTTCGTATCGTGTCTACGTGGCCGGAGAAGGCCGTCTTCTCGCTGACGTCGAGGTGTCACTGGGATGGTGTGGTAGCCCCCGACGGGTCGGAGGACCCCTACGGGCTGGCCTCGATTCTTGATGAGAACCGTTTTGCTACTGAGATCGGGCACGCTATTTCGAGTGCGGCGACGCACGGCGTGTCGTTCCTGGTGACCTTGCCCGGTGACGTGAGCGCCGGTGACCCGCCTGTCCTCGTCCTGCCGTACTCGGCTATGACCGCATCTGCGTTGTGGGATCGACGTCGACGTGGCATCAAGGCTGGTCTGCTGATTAACGACGTGGACTATCTGGGTAGGCCGACCGAGCTGATCATGCTGACTCCCACCGTGATGGTGAGTATGGCCTTGTTTGGCTCCAATGGCTGGTACGTGACAGGCCACGTGGAGCATAATCTTGGGCGCACGCCCATGGAAGCCCTCGTGTACCGGGGCACTCTCGACCGTCCGCTGGGTAGGTCGAGGTTGACCGATGGCGTGCTGTCTATCGTGGACCGTGCTGTGCGCGCGTCGATGCGCATGGATGTGTCGTCAGAACTTTTCACGGCGCCCGGTCTGCTGCTGCGTGGTGTGGACGAAGCGACGTTCAGTCAGATTAAGTCCTCGTGGAGTTGGCGCCTCGGGTCGGTCAAGGGCATCAGCCGTGATGAGGAGGGTGAGCTGCCTGAGGTGGATGTGCTGCCTCAGCAGTCCATGCAGCCGTACGTGGATCAGCTTCGTGAGCTGGCACAGGAGATGGCTGGTGCGCTGTCTCTCCCGGTGGGGTCGCTGGGTATTGTCCAGGACAACCCGTCTAGCGCGGACGCGATCTACGCGGCGAGGGAGGAGCTGGTGACAGAGGCCTCGGATTTCAATGACGCGAACTCCTACGCCTTGAACCGCGTGTACAGGAACATCATCCAGTTGCGTGACGGCCTCCTGCCTGATGATGCGGCGCGTATTTCTACGCACTGGCGTAACCCTGCACGCCCGTCGATTGTCTCCCAGTCCGACGCCATGATCAAGCAGATTCAGGCAATCCCCGAACTGGGTAGGACGGACGTGGCCTTGGAGGAGCTGGGCTACACGCGTCAGCAGATCATGCGGATCCGTGCCCAGTCCGAGCAGCAGCGCGGCAGGGATAACCTGGATGCGATTCTGCGCGGGGCGGCCGGTGAGTAGCCATGACGTCACTGAAAGAGGTCGAGGTCTACGACAAGATGGTCGACGCCGTGCTGAAAGGCTCAGAGGACCAGCTGGCGGTCCTGTTCAGGGAATTGAACTTCGATGATGTGGCTCTGGCTCGTGAGGAGATGAAGCAAGTCCTCAGTGAGATTGTGGATACGTATGGGTCGGCACTGACGCAGGGGAGCCTTGACTGGTATGAGGAGCTGCGGCCTTCTTTCAAGAGGGCCTACGCGCCCGAGGCTATTGTGCCTGCTGGTCAGGCGGAGCGTATTGACCGTTTGAGCCGGTATGCGGCTGGCATTGGTGGGCAGGACCCGGCTAAGGCTATCCGTGTTGTGGCCGGGGCTCTTGGTAGGGAGATTCAGACGGGTCCGAGGCGTACGATCCTTCGGGCTGCGGATTTGGACCCTTCTGCCCCTCGGTTTGCGCGCGTCCCGGTTGGAAAAACCTGCGCGTTCTGTTGCATGCTGGCTTCGCGCGGGTGGGTGTATCACTCGAAGGATCTGGCCGGTGGCGCGGGTCATGAGTTCCATGACGCGTGCAACTGTCGCATCGTGCCGGATTGGGAGCATAAGAATCTTCCAGGTTATCACCCTGATGAGATGTACGAGGTGTATTTGTCGGCACGGCGCGCCGCAGTGAAGGC
>ERZ773031.257-NODE-257-length-29487-cov-7.108657_pt1 | contig 29487 bp, 23 predicted proteins | sample MGYA00511666_ERZ773031 | MGnify/ENA primary metagenome ERZ773031 (study PRJEB29015, sample SAMEA2738135) | human oral metagenome | biome: human oral; feature: human-associated habitat; material: saliva | place: China | collected 2250 ...
ATGGTAGACAGTATTATCAGTGGGATGCAAAGAATAATTACTGGAATGGTCATGAGTGGGATTCAGCTGATCCTTGGCAGCCTGTGCTTTCATCTGATTTTAATTATAATGTAGCTCCAGGTACTTTCTATAATAATGAACCAGCTCGTGGGGCTTATGCAGCTAAGAACTCTTGTAAAACTCTTCCTAATGCTAATGAGATGGCATGGTATATTACGAATGGTGACCCACATTGGGATGGAGAGGAACTTTGGACAACTATGGGACACCTGCATAAAGGTGGTATGTGGTTCAGGAAAAGGTTCTATATTCCTCAGATGACAACGTCTCGTGCTCCAAGTCCTGTAAATGTTGATATGCGCAGTAATGAAAGTAATATGTCTAGCTCACCGGCTCAGGGTGCACCTACATATAAAGACAGCTACTTCTTCCTTCCTGCTTTAGGATATTATGGTTATGGCGCGATAAATGAGATGGGATCAACTGGATATTACTGGACATCAACACGTACTCCTGATGACACTAACTGGGCTTATCGTTTGATGTTTGATAGCAGCAGTATCGGATTATCAACTGAAGGCTGTGAGGCAGGATATTATGTAATGAATATGAACTAACCATTCTCTTAATCTACAGCCTTAAGAAGTTTCCTTCTTAAAGCAGCAGGTTAAGTAGATATAATCTTGCCAACGCTCGTACAGCGTTGAGCTGTCTTCGGACAACTCAGTGAAGTGCGATTCGTTGGCAAGTTTTTGTTTTATATCGTCTCATTTGGCTCCGTAATATGTACATATGCGCGACGTGGTCGTATTTATAAACATTGATATACGGATAAGAACTCCGTTCGATTAATTGGGGAATCTGATTCTTAAGTTGTGAAATATGCATAAGTTTGCATATTAAGATGTAAAGACGTTTTTAAGTTTTCGTATAAAAAAGCTTGCAAGTTATATGCTTTTTAACATGGTTTCGTAGCTACTCGTCCACCCTCTTACTGATTAAGTCAATTCTGATATTGACATTTTAAGATAAAAGAATTTAAGTTAATCCCATCATCATAACCTGCATATTTATTACATAGGAAAGTCGTAGCACTTTACTACTATCTTGATGAGAGAAAAGGTAAGCCTTTTATATCTCTTTTTAAACCAGCTTTTTACCCTAAGTAGCACCCGAAAAGTATATTTTTTACACTTAACAAACCAACTTCTTATGCTTAAAGGGGTTAAGCCTTGTTTCCTCGCTTAACTTATGTTGTATTTTGGTTGTGTTTTTTAGTTAGAATTTTTGCTTTTGAAAGTCTATTTAACACTGAATTTTACGTAATTTAAGAATGTCAGATTCGTAAATCTTTATTAGTTATTTTTATCAATAGAAATATAATTGTGTATACGTTTTTTGTATATCTTTGCTTCGTCAAACTTTATGTTACACTTAAAAAAATGCGTATAGTATATCTGGATTTTGCGTATAATACCTCTTATATATAAGGAGAGATTTTCGTAAGTTAACTTGCTATATCTTGTTACATCTTCAGATAGAACTTGACTCGAAAAAATGTATATATATAGAACCTATTATTCATAAAAATTAAAATTGAAATAACCAAAAACAAAAATGTATATGAAGAATTATTTGAAACCGTACACAGCGTGTACAAAAGTTGAGAGTGAAGGTTACTTGTTAGCAGGAAGTCCTAATGCAGGAGGTGGTGGGTTTACACCTGGCCAACCTGGTGGCGGTCCTGGACAAAGTCAAAAAAACTCCACAAACAACGCTAAAACTACTAAAAGTTATGCACCCTACTCAGTAGGAAACGGAATCTCTTTTAATATCCAAGATGAAGAATAGAAATCTTAGTTGATTAATTACTAAAAACTTAAAAACATGATTACTAAAAGTCTTTACTCTATATTGCTTAGTGTAGCATTTCTTGGTCTCACATCTTGTTCGTCTGAAAATAATGACGAGCATTCTGAACTTGTAGGTTCATCAACTCGTTCGTTTGTTGTGAAACAGGAGACTGCTCCTTTGACACGTACAAACGTATCACTAACGAATGGAGTTACATGGAATGCTGGCGACCGTCTCTTTGCCTATAATATAACAAATCCTCAAGGATATGATCAGCTAACAGCTATCAGCGATGGTGAGAGATCTAATCTTAAGGGTGATATCCATTGGAAAGAAGGAGATGAATTAGCCCTTTTCTATCCATTTAGACATGTTTATAGAGAGAACATGGGCAAGGTTGATTTGGGCTTATCAGAGAATACACTCTATCATAAGGGCGAACTTGTTGTACGTCGACAGAACGGAACAGTTGAGAATTTCAGATATTTCGATTATGCTTGGGGCAAGTTGAAGAATATCAAGGAAGCTGGCAAGGATATATGGGCTGACTTCAAGTTGGAACGTCAGTATTCTGTTTTATGCCTTAAGGTACTTTATGAAGGTCAGCCGGTGACAGATATGAAGCAACTGACAATCAAGAATGTCTACAATGAGGCTACCTTCGACCTTGCTACAGGTAAGATGACTTATGAGCAGCCTAAAGGTGAGCTGAAGATAACAGCTGATACGCCATTAGAGACTTTCTATGTTGCTCTTTTCCCAGATGACAACTTCACTCCGTCTTACATTATCGAAACAGTTAGTGGAAAGAAGTTCTATGCAACAGTTACCGAACCACTAAATTATCAGCCTGCAAAATACTATGAGTATACTGTTCATGTTACGACAACTCCATGTCCATGCCCAAGTCCAAGTCCATGCATTAACATTGACGGAACAAAGTGGGGAAGATACAACTTGCAGTATGAGCCTTGCACGAATTTAGAGGGTTGGGTTCCTGGTTACAGACTTGCTAAGCAGGCTTGGGATTACTTCTATACCAATTCTGATCCATTCAATCTCTATCCAGACTTCCTCCCACGTGCTTTCAACACCTCTGCTTTCGACCATTTCCGTTGGGGCAATATCGCTGGCGCAAACAATTACAGCTACAGCTACTCACGTTATTATTCATATCATATGGGTAATCTGCAGGCTGTTATTCAGAACAGATGCTATGGCGACCTTGCTTACTATGCTTCTAATGGTAAGTTCATGATGCCTACAAAGGCTGACTTCGATAACCTGATGGCAAAGACGGGTGAGTATGTTGGTTATTATCAAGACGGCTGTAACATCATCGTCGGTGTGCTCTTCGACCCAACCGTTCCTGCTTGCAAGAAGGGTAAGGTACTCGATAAGAACGGCCACATCATTGGTAACACAAACCGTCCAAATGGTATCTATGTCGGTAAGTACAATGCCCGTAACACACGTATGAAGAAGTTCTCTAAGGAGGATATTGATAAGGGAGTATTCTTCCCATTCGCTGGTGCTTACACCGAGTATAACGACGGTGCGCCACGTCTCCAGCGTCCAGGTGGTCAAGCTTACTACTGGACTTCTGACGCTAACCGCTGCAACTACGCACAGGCAACAGCTTTCTCAGCTTACTACATGAACAATGGCTGGCTCTATCCAGGTACTGTTAACGGCAGCGGAAGTGGTAACAACCCTAAGTACAACATGTATAACATCCGTCCTCTATGCGTTAGCAGTGATTCAAAGACGAAGCAAAATAATCAGACTAAGCAAAGCTACCAAACCAAGAAGGGATGGTAGGGAGTTTGAAAGTTGACGAGTTATGCAAGTTGACAAGTTAACGAGTTGACGAGTAAACGAGTTATATGATAGCAAGTTGATGAGTTGTAACAAACTTATCAACTTGCTTTTTTTATTCCTCAAAAACTATTACTCAAAGCATAAAGTTAACAACGAATTAAGCGAATGTCACGAATTACATCGCAATAATATTAGCGTAATTAGAGAAATTCGTAGTTAGTAAAGGTGCATATCATAAAGTTCAAAGTTCAAACCTCAAAGTTCAAAGGATAAGGCGTTAGCGTAATTAGAGAAATTCGTAGTCATTAAACGTACAAATCATAAAGTTCAAACCTCAAAGTTCAAAGTTCAAAAATGATTAGATAAATTCGTAGTCTATAAGTTTATTTTTTGTTTGCTGTCACTTTTAACATTTGAGCGAACCAACTCTCTTTCAGTATATTACAATCATCTGAAGCCTGACAGCAGTGACAGCAACTTCAAAAGTCAGTTGGTTAGAGTCTATTCCTATAAGAATTAATTGAGTTTAAAACACCTCGTCCAAGAACTCCTCCATTATACTATCCATAATCCAAAAGATATTCTTTCGAGTAGCATGATCCATTAGCAGTACGTCAAGAAGCCAGCTTTGTCTTGTGCCAATCAGTCTTCAAGAATGTCTATAAGTTCTGATATGCTTGGTAAAGAATTGTTCTTTGCAAATATACAATATTCTTGTGAGTTACGCAAGAGGAAACTCTTTTCCTTTGAACATTGAGCTTTGAACATTAAACTCTGAACTTTATGATTTGTGTTTAACCTTTGAGCAATATCGGTAATCATAATTATGAATTTTGAATTATGTATTACCAAAGAGCTAACCTTTGCGCATTAGAAAGCTAACTTTTATCATCACATACTGCATAACAAACAAAACTCTCTTAAAATAGAGAAATCACTCTGTTACACAAACTTTTTTGCAAGAAAGAAACATTTAATAAGAAAATTTATCTATCTTTGCAGTTGAACTTCCAGTACGTCTGTGTGTAGATGTGCGTTACAAAGAGTTCAACTTTTAAAAAGAGCGTTTTGATATTATCCTGTTGAGAAATCTGGACAATTTCTGTAACTGGGGATAGTGGCAATAACGCTCACGCTTGGGATTATTGTACCCTTAACTAAGGGAATAATATACCTCAATGCGTGGGCTATTGTTTATTATTCAGTTACAGGCAGTCCAGAGCCTCTCGACAATAATAACAATAGTTCCCACGCTTTTTCCATTTACCTAAATATTAACCGCTTACTTCTGGGAAACAGTGAGCACAAGATACAAAATTATGAAGTGGTTGACTACCATTATTGTTGTAGCTATCATTGCTGGAATCTTAGGTGCACTAAACTCCAAGGATGGAGAAAAAGGAGAAGGATTCTTTTCTGGTGCTCTTGCTGGAGGAATGGGCTGTGGTTATGTTATCTTCGAAATATTTTTAGTCGTAGGTGGATTGATACTTTTATTTAAACTCTTTGGCTTTTTATTTGGATAAACAACTACAACAATTTCCTGCTATGAAAAAAGGAATATTTAACCTACTATCTATGAGTATATTATTCTTTGCCAACCAAGGGTATGCTCAACAGATTAATTCACATTTACAAGCTAATTCCACCTTACAAAATCATGTCAGTTCCATTTTAAAAGAGAATATCAAAAAGATAGATGCTATTAATGGACAGATAATAATAATGGATTGTAAGTCTGGAGAGATTAAGGCAATGGTAAACTTGATGAATACTAAATCAGGTATCAAGCCAGCAATAAGACAATTATCAGAACCAACTGCCTTAATGCGTACAGTTTCATTATTAGCAGTATTGGAACAAGGTAAGGTAAATCTGAATGACAGTATTGATACTAAAGCAGGAATGCTTGATATAAACGGCTATCTGCTAAAAGATTACAACTGGCTTAGAGGAGGAAATGGAAAGACAAGCGTACAGCAAGGCTTTTTGTTATCATCAAACATCGCTACATACTTAACAGTTAAGCAAGCATTTGGCAAGGAGTATGACAGGTTCTATAAAGCCATTACTAATATGGGCTATGGTTTACCACAAAATAGCTTCAAAGCAATCTTACCAAGTCCCTACAATGACATTTCTCTTGCCGAGTTTGTAAATGGAAAGAATCAGCAGATATTACCTTTACAGATACTTACATTTTATAATGCCATAGCCAATAATGGTAAGATGGTAAAGCCCACTTTTCATAAGAGGGATACCACCATTATAAAAGAACAGCTTGCGAGTAAAGAAAACATTGCCATCATTCAGCAATTACTTGTGCAGAAAGTAAAAGATGGTCTTGCACATCAAGCACACTCTAATAAAGTAAGCATCGCTGGTGAACAAGGAGCTGTCGCAACAAAAGACGATAGAGATAACAAAATTTACTGCTTACAGTTCTGTGGCTACTATCCATCAGACAATCCACAATACAGTATCATTGTTTCTTTGAATAAGAAAGGATTGCCAGCAAGTGGTGGAATGGTGGGAGAAATAGCAAAACAAATAATAAAATAAATTACAATGGAAGATTTCTTTGGTTATAACTCTGGAAGTGTGTTATTTGATAAACGTAGACACCTTAACACATTATTTTGCTTACTTATACACTATCACTTTATATTGAGCAATAGTCTTGTACAACAAATTGCATATTATTTAAAAAATAAAGATAGGAAAACAACAGCTTTATTTATCTCTAACGAGATTTTTTCATTTGGAGAACATAATTATCTAAATCTTCTACGAGAAAAGTATCAAATACCTGAAGATGATTTTCTACAAATCATGGGGGGAATTGGATTATTAGAACGAGTAAATAAAACTCCAGCAGGATATAATTGTCAGAAAAATATATCTTTACTAGTTGAGATGTTAGTATCAAGGATTTATATGCAACCACAAGACTCAAATGCACTACAACAAATAAATAATATTATTGCTCATATAGCTCACAATATGTCACCTCAATTTACGGGGGAGCAGATTCAAACTATTTTTAATTTATCTGTGGAGGCAATGCACCTATATCCCAATGAAAGCATGCTGGACCAAATAGAAAAATATGTAATAAAACACTTAAATAAATAAAGATTTATGAATTTCCTTTGGGGTATTGAAGTCGAAGCTGCTATATATGCTAAATCAGCTTTAGTGAGTATGAGTCAACAACCCGAATATGTAGCTCAGATAACCGATGATATAAAAAGCCATTGTATCTCATTACACTTAGATTCATGTACACATGATGAGTGGGTCGAGGTTTTAGTTGCATGGGTGGAAAATGATGTTAAAGAAGAAAAATGGGATATATGTGATGAAGATGGAGTTGCTTGGTTCATAGGGCTTTATTGTAAAACATATACAAAGATTTTTCCTTCAGAGTCATTTACAAAGATATTTACTGATTGTTTCAAAGAATATTTTAAAAACAAATAGAAAGGCAATTACTATGATACGCGGATATCATTTAAATTCAGATAGCACAAACTTTATAAAAAAACTTGTACAACGATTTGAAGCTCTAGGCTACAATACAGAAATTAGCTCTAATCCAAATGGAAGTATTTTTTTTACCGCATCTAAGTTAGGAGGTGTCAACAACAGATTTGATTTCTATGCCAAGCCTAATGGGAATATTGACTCTATAGCCATTTACGGTTCTCATCTGAAAGGGCATTTAGATAATGTTCTTGAAAAGCAAACTATTTTTGGACTTCCAATAGAAGATGCAGAAATAGATAGAGGAGGAATAGAAAACTTTATTGATATTCAAATTAAATCTGACTATCAGATATCCTATCACATAGCTTTAATAAAAACCAATTATGGAAATCATCCTTCAGAATGTGATATATGCAAGAAAATTGCCAAATACGATAATGCAGAGTGTCAAATTTCTGACAATTATCTCAAGCTCTCGATTGAAAAGACAATTCTTGAAACAAGTTTAACGGCATTTGAAGAAGACTTTTTAACTACAACATGGTTAGGCAGATATAAAAACGGTATGCTTTTTCGTGTTGTTCGTCCTAATAATTTATATCATAAATATAATCTTGGAGACGACTACATAACAATAGCAAGTACGTTTCATGATGGGTATGCTGTTCACTTCTTAATCCAATAAAAAGATTGATTCTCTCTTCTAATGAATTATTCTCAAATCTTTGTTAAGAATAATATTAGACCTCATAAGAAAGGGAATATCCTAAATTGTTTATAATTTTAAATATTTGTCAAGTGGTCTATTGACAACATTTAGTACAATTATGACTTACAATGGAAATGAATTAGCAGCTTTAATAAAGCTGGGTATTGCAATGGCTCAAGCAGATGGTCACGTAGACGAGATTGAGCAAATTGCCATTGCATCTGAACTAAAAAGTTTTGGAGTAAATGAAACAAAGGCTCCTTCGCTTTTAGCCACAGCAGCAACCATGAATATCGCTGATGCCCTTGGTACGCTTGCAGCAATGACTAATGAGCAGAAAAGATATGCTTGTGGTTATCTTGCTGCTATTATGGCTGCAGATGGCGAAATTGCAGATGCAGAAATAAAACTATGGCAGTTAGTATGTACATTGGGCTGTTTCCCAACGATGAACATTGGAGAAGCTCTAACATTTTGGAAAAATAATTAACTATCTCATTTTTTTTAGTAATAAGCACCATTTGAGCTCTCATTTGGTGCTTTTTCTTTTATTCTCTTGCACCTCTCAAAAGAAAAGACTATATTTGCAATATAAATAAAAATACAGGAGGACAAGTAATGAATACAGATAGTACAATAACAGACACCTATTCCTTGGAAATTCCCAAGTCTGATACATCGTTATTGAAGTCGCTCGTAAAACGTATGGGGTGGACGGTACATAAAACCACAACTAAGCACACCGCTTACGAACAGGCACTTAATGACAAGGAACAGGGACGTGTCAACGAGTATGCTAATGCAGATGAATTGTTTTCCAAGTTAGGCATCTGATGGCATATAAACTCTTGACAACACACCAGTTTGAGAAAGACCTCAAACGATGCAAGAAGCGTGGGCTGCCAATGGATAAGCTCAAAGAGGTTATCAACGAATTGGTAACTAACGGTAGAGTTCCTGTCCAATTTAGACCTCACTTGTTACATGGTAATAGGGGTGGACAATGGGAATGCCATATACAACCTGACTGGCTGCTTATATGGGAACAGAACAACACAGAATTGACCTTGCTCATGATGAATACAGGAACACACGCTGATTTATTTGGCAAGACGAAACGATAAGACCAAGTAATAAATCATTATGTGTTTATTTTAAGATGACATTTTTACTCTGAAAATTCTTATATATACCCAAATGTAAGAATGTCACTCCAAACGAGAAATTCTGATTTTAGTTCTTCCTTATCATAGAAACGCAAAAGAATTATTGGTTCTTCCGTTAAATATGTGAACGATTTTCGTATTGCTTTAACGGAAGAATCGAAGTTACTTATCAAACAAAAACATAGCTAAGACTGTCAACAATCTACCCTATTATCACCCTCTAACATTGAAAATCATTTCTTTTTAGCCTTCAAAAATCCGCAAACAAAGGTTTGAAAAATCATTACATAATCTCGAATAAAACAGCTATAAATAAAGACAAAAACACGGATAAAAAGCAAGTTTGCAATCAACAGAAAATCAGTCGGTTATAAATTTACAACATAAAAGGTGCTTAATTGGACTTCAAAAGGGCGTTAATAAGACCTCAACAGGGCGTCTTTTAGAAGCGAAAAGAGCATGAATTGAAAGCCAATTCATGCTCTTTTTATTTTTAAGACTTGATTTTTATTTACAAAATGGAGGTAGCGAAAGGGGAAAAGCAGAATATTATATTAGGCAAAGAAGCATGTGTAAACGGTGTTGTCTTAACTCCTTTAACTCCATTTAATTCCTTAACTCAACATCAATCCTATGAGTCAGCGGTGTTGTCTTAACTCCTCTAACTCCATTTAACTCCTTAACTCCTCACATTTAACCCCTTAACTCCTTATAAATCCTCCTTCTTCGTACGGATCTTGTAGCCTACGAGTCCGTAGTAAAGGATGAAGAGGAAACAAGGAACACTGACCCAGTAAGAGGTCTGGAAAGACGTTGCATCCTGCACGACACCACGCAGCCAAGGCATCACAGCACCACCGGCAATCGCCATGGTCAGCAGTGAAGCACCAGACTTAGTGAACTTACCAAGGTCTGCCATTGCCAAAGGCCACAACGCTGGCCACATCAATGAACAGCCTAATGCCATCAAGAAGATGCAATAAACGGAGATAACGGGGTCTGGCACAACGGCTACAGCCACACTACCAACGAGGGCAATGATAGCGCAGATGCGCATTGCAGCAGCCTGAGAGAGGTAACGTGGGATAAAGATTACACCACAAATATAACCCACAATCATACCCACAGAAGGGATAAATCCGTAGTTATCACCCTCCAAACCTAACGACTTTGCATAACCTGTTGCCGTAGCGAGCGAGATGGTCTCTACACCAACATAGAGGAAGAGTGCCAAACAGCCCAACAACAAGTGTGGGAACTGCAGAATACTTGTCTTACCGTCAGCGTATGAACTGACTGCTGCCTCGTCGCCACGCTCACTCTCATCTTCACCTGCAGCCTTCACGTCTGGCAGTGGAGCCATCAATGCGATAACACCCAAGAGCAAAAAGATACCGATAATGATGGTGAATGGCATGTAAAGATCGGTGAGTTGCGTATCGCCAATACCCTTACCTATCACCAAAGTAATGAAAAGGGTTGTCACTGGCCAAGCCAACTTATTACTGATACCCATGCAAGAGATACGACGCGCTGCCGAATCCATCGGACCCAGAATCGTCACATATGGATTGACAGATGCCTGTAAAACGGCATTGGCTGCACCACTAACGAAACTCGCAATGAGGAACCATGTCAGTGAGTTCTGCTTCGCTGCGAGGATGAAAAGTCCAAAGGCTACTGCGAAGATAGCGAACGACAAAGCCATCGTACGCTTATAACCGATTGCCTTAATGCAATGGGTTGCAGGAATACCGAACAAGAGGAACGGTATGAAAGTCGCTGCAAGCAACAGACTTGAAGCCGCACCAGAGATGTGCATTGACTTCTCTAATACTGGCATCAGATAAGAGTTGATACCCAAGGCAAAGCCAATAGAGAAGAAGAATAAGCCGATAATGGCTAAAGGAAATAGATAGTTAGTTTTTTGTTTCATAATAAAGATATTTTTTATTTACTACTTCATAACAAGGGTTTTATGCTTTCACTCCCCCCTCAGAGAGGACTTCTGTGAACTTACTAAGGCTCCGCACCAATGGTGTTTACCATCAACACGCCATGTGCTAAGCCTCCGCACACTCTTTGAAAACGGAAAGAAGTGCACATTATTATAGCTTTGGCTTACTTTATTATCGCTCCGCACATGGGGGAAGGATATTTTTAGTCAACCATTATAATTGCTATTTTGAAATATAAAGGCGCACGAGGTACCCATTCCTTAGAATGAAGAATACCACGTGCGCCCCTACCCTACAGTCAAATCATAGGCACTGAAGACTGCAAGGCGTTAGTTAGCATGAACCTTTCCACCCTGAATATAGAATCCTTTGGCAGGAGGTTCAGGAAGTCTACGACCAGAGAGGTCGTAGAGTTGTGCTATTGTTGTCGCTGAGTTTACTACGGCAGAGATCCCGTCTGGGGTATCATCTGCCGTTTCCGAAAAAGGGATGAAACGCACGATGTTTGAGTAGGTTTTACCTTTCTGTATCTCATACTTTGGTAATGGACCTGGACCGCAAGACTTGTTACCAAGACCCTGCTGGATAGCATCAAAATGTGCAACGACACGATTAGATGTTGGCAACTCCCATTCGTGGCGTGCTGTGCGCAATTCTGCCTCTGTCCAAGGCGTCAGAGAGAAGGCAACATCACCCGATGTCTCTACCTTCACCCCATTGCCCTCGTTGTTTGTGAGGGTGAGCCAACGTAGTCCAATGCGGTTACCGTTGCTCTGTGGGTGTGCGAAAGGCTCATACATATCCTTGACTGTCGTCTCATAGAGACCGAAGTCTTCGCCATCGAGGCGGTCGATATAGCTTGCGCGAGGACCACGTGCATAGTAGCTTACCTTTGACATGTCGCTTGGGAAGTTCAGACTAAAGCCTAAACGTCTTGCGCCATTGCCCTGTGCCTCAAAGGAGCTGGCGAGGTCTATCGTACCGTTTGCATTGATTGTGTACTTATAAGTAGCCTTACCATAGTTGCCGTTCTGCGTAACATTCACGGTTGCCGTCTTACCATCGTCAGAGAGTTGGAAGGTAGCTGTCTGCGACTTCACGCCATTATCGGTAGGATCATTACCATAAGCCTCCATCGGGTTATCATTTTCAATCCAACGATAGCGGTCGAAACATGGACCGTTGTTCTGCATAAAGAGGTCCTTACCCTCGTATGCCCAAAGGGTAATATTGCCCTGTCCGTCGAATGTTACTTTCTGCTTACCGTTCGCGTAGGTATAACCACCATCGCTATTCTTCGTTGCGTGAAGGGCATCAGCCTTTGTGTTATCAACCTTATCGAGGACCTCTGTGCGCTGTGCCAACTGTTGCTGGAACTCAGCAACAGGATAGTCACGGTCGCACCAGTTCGTTGCCTCCTTCGTATAAAGTCCGATATTGAGGAAGAGTTCCTTACCTGCATAGGCTGTAGGGTTATACTTCAAGTCAACGGTTTCAGTACCACCAGCAGCGCAATTCAGCTTCTTCACGATACCATCCTGTACAGGCTTACCGTCGGCAAGGAGGGTCCACTTAAGATAGAACTGGTCAAGGTTGCGGTCGAGATACTTATTCGTCAGTTTGACCTGACGCTTCTCAGTATTCAAGTCGAAGCCCACCCACTGGTAAATACGCTTCACCTCGTCAAGCTCAGCACTCCATGTACGGTCGGCATTGACAAGTCCGTTATTAACGAAGTTATACTGATGAGGACCCGGACAGTCAAAACCTGTGATATAAGCAGGGAATCCATTCTTTGTCAATTGGTTGTTCTTAATCGCATCATAAGGGTAGATACTCTGGTCTACCCAGTCCCAGATACAACCACCAACACCCATCTTAGAGCCTTCGATAGCCTCCCAGTACTCACGAAGGTTGCCCACAGCGTTACCCATAGCATGGGCATATTCGCACATGAAATAAGGTTTACCCGTACTTGGATGGTTAGCATCTGAGATAACAGAACCTGTCGTCCCACCACGTGAATGGTCAACTGCAGGATACATAACAGAATGGAGATCAGTTCCTTCAGCCTTATCTCGTGTTGATCCCTCATAGTGGATATAACGGTTGTCGAGTTCTTTCACAGCGTTGTAAGCCGCCATGATGTTCAAACCAGAGCCACTCTCGTTACCCAAACTCCAGAAGACAACACTCGGATGGTTGCGGTCGCGGAGCGTATTACGTACATTACGGTCAACGATAGCACCGGTCCAATCTCTGTTATTGATGATTGTCTTTACGCCATCCCAGTTCTTATGAAGCTCCATATCAGCCTCATCAACAACGAAGAGACCGAAGTAATCGAACATTGCCATCATCTTTGCTTGACGTGGATAATGGCTGGTACGAACCGTATTCATGTTAGACTGCTTCATCATTGCTATGTCTTTTAACATAAGCTCGGTGGTGATGCTGCGACCGTGCAATGGGTCAGTGTCCTGTGTGTTAGCACCCTTGAGGTAGGTACGACGGCCGTTCACCTCAAGATAACCCTTACTAAGGTCAATCTTTCTGAAGCCATATTTAGTAGAGAAAGCCTCCTCTTCCTTGCCGTCCTGCGACTGGCTGAAAGTGAAGGTATAGAGCGTTGGGGTCTCAGCAGACCATAGTTTCACGTTAGAGAGTGTTCCGAAGTCAACTGTCTGTGTCTTCAAGCTATCGCCAGCAGCAAAGACAAAGTCAGACTTCAGCCTCTTCACTTCCTTACCCGATGGGTCGAAGAGCGTTACGGTTACGGTCTTCTTCGCTGCAGTCTTATCACGATTGCATACGGTAAGGTCTACAGATGTAGCCGCACTACCCGTAGCAACGGTAGTAGAACCCGGTGTAACAGTAGCCTTAATATAATGATCTGCCAAGTAAGTCTTTGGTGTAGCCACAAGGTAAACATCACGATGAATACCACTCATATGCCACATATCCTGACCCTCAAGATAAGAGCCATCGCTCCAACGAATCACCTGTACGGCAACATTATTCTTACCAGTGCGGAGATATTTAGTAATGTCAAACTCGCTGACATTGTTTGCTCCTTCTGTATAACCCACTTCATGACCGTTTACATAAACGTAAGCAGCAGAGTAGATACCATCAAAGTGGAGGAAGACACGCTTATTCTCCCAGCCTGCAGGCAGAGTGAAATCACGACGATAAGAGCCCACTGAGTTCTTCAAACCAGCCTTCATACGAACGTAAGGCTGCTGATCTTCAAACGGATAGTCTACGTTCACATACATTGGCAGACCATAACCATTCATCTCTAAACAAGAAGGAACAGTGATATCGTTCCACGCAGAGCCTTCAGTACTTACGCCATCGCCCCAGAAGTCGTCCTTACCGAGCAAGACAGGCTTGGCTCCCTCGCTCCAACGCAACTTCCATGTGCCGTTCAAACTAAGGTAGTTTGCCCCTGTTGGGTCCAACCAAGGCTTGTCATAACGCTGACCATCAGCCTTCATAGCCTTCGTTGAAGGATAAGGCATATAGGTGGCATGGGCACGCTCCTTGTTACGCTCATAGACCTTCGCATTCTCCCAGTCGGCACCCTCAGGAATAACCACTGCAGGCACTTCCTTGAACTGTAGCGTAGCAGCTGATGCCTCACTGTTCTCATAACCACAGTAATATCCGTTGACAGAAGAGATAGAACCAAAGGTTACATAATAAGTCTGACCATTCCTTGCAGACACTGCACTCAACTTATAACCACTGCCTTTCTTAGTGATATAAATCTGTTGATTAGGATTGGCGATGCTCTGTGTCCACATACAAGGATAGCCAGAGACTTTCTTTGTGTCGTTGAGTGCCATGTCGAAAGCCAACTCGCCGTCGCCATTTACCAACTGATAGCAGTCCTGCTTACCGCTCACAGCAACGAGTTTCCACTTCTGTGCATCGTTACCTTCAGCGTAAGTAAGGAACGCAAGACCCGTGTCTCTTAACCATGAATACTTGTAGGGAGTAAGGACATTCTTGGTGTCTTGCCCTACTGAGATTAAATAGGTCTTACCGTGTTCAGGCTTCGCACCCCATGTGCCAGCCCTTAGCACGGATGGTGCTAACGCCAGTAAGAATACGAAAAGACCAATGTTTCTGATTGATTTCATATGAATGAAAGATAATAGATATTTTTAGTTGAACCCACACCTCAGCCTAAGCCGAAGTGTGGGTAAGATGTATAACCTGTGATTAGTTGATTACTTTCGTTGTGCTTGTTGTACCGTTGCTATACTTCATTTGCTTGATGTACACGCCATGGCTCTGTGACTGACTTGTCTTTGTGCCGTTAAGGCTGTAGTAGTCTACCGAAGCGATGTTACCATCCTGCGCCTTTTGTACGACTGCGATAGCGTCTGCAGTCTTAGAAACAATGACATATACACCGCCCTTCACTGTAGGGAAGCTGATTTCGTCATCACTGATACGCTTTGCCTTAACCGCCTTTCCGTCAGCAGTAGTCACCTTATACTCCTTTGCTACGTTAGCATATTTCACAATACAGGTTGTACCCATGTTTGAAACAATCTGTACCTTCGTAGCCTTCGCAGCAGCCCAATCAATGTCAACGGTGAAGTTGCCCACTGCCTTCAAGCCCTTCACTGAACCCTTCTGCCAGAATGTTGTTGGCAAGGCAGGGAGAATCACGAGTTTATCATTATGACTCTGCAGGAGCATTTCGGCTACACCGGCTGTATAACCGAAGTTACCATCAATCTGATAAGGTGCATGAGCATCCCAGAGATTTTCATAGATACCACCTGCAGCCTCGTTTACTCCAGTGTCCCAAGTCTGCTGTAAAGCACGCTTGATAAGGTTATGACAGTGCTGACCTTCGTAGGCACGGGCATTAAGATTTATCTTATGACCGAGCGACCAACCTGTTCCATGACCATCGCCACGAGCTATCAGCGACTGACGAGCAGCCTCAAAGACGGTCTTATCGGCATCTTCACTGATCTGCGTACAAGGATAAAGCCCCATCAAATGTGAGATATGACGGTGTGCCTTATACTCGTTAACACCGATTTTGCTTGGATTATTAAACTGTGAAGAGTACTTCCACTCACGGAGATAAGTCTTTCCATCAGCTGGATTCACCTCTGTATGGCAACCGTCGTCAAGCTTAGCAAAGTAGGTTGCAAGCGAATCACGGAACGCCTTTGACACTACATCATCGCCAAGAACTTTAATCGCCTTGCGTGTGTTATTGAAGAGATCCCAAACCAACTGCTGGCTGTGTGCGGTAGCATTCTCCGTTGGTCCGTGTTCTGGCGACCACTCATTAGGACACTCATAGGTGCCGTCAGCAGCCTTCACGAGCTTCTTAAACCAATAGTCGACAGCCGACTTCATCGCAGGGAATGCCTTTGTGCGCAGGAAATCCTTATCCATTGTGTAGGTATAGTGCTGCCAGAGGTGCTGGCAATACCACGCATTAGCAACGGTATAGGTGTTAGCAAAGGTAGTACCAGAGCCATAGATGTTATTCTCCGTTGGTAAGGTCCAACCTGTATTCACGTGACCCATGTCCTGTGCAAAGCGACGCCATGTTGGCTTCACACATGCCTCACGATAGATATAATCGAGGAATGGGCGGTGAAGTTCAGAGAGGTTAGTTGGCTCAGCAGGCCAGTAGTTCATCTGTACGTTGATATTCGCATGGATATCAGAGTGCCATGCTGGTGTATTGTTGTCGTTCCAAATACCCTGTAAGTTAGCTGGGAGCGATACGCCACGGCTTGAACTGATGAGGAGGTAACGACCATAATTGAAGTAGAGTTCCTCTAAGAAGAGGTTGTCATGCTGGTTGTTACGATAGCTGCTGATGAGCTGTGGGGTTGGAATATTGTTCTTAACATCACTGAGGGTCAGCTGACAACGATCGAAGAGCGACTTATAATCAGCCTTATGTGCTGCAAACAAAGCATCGTAACCCTTGTTCTGTGCACCATTCACTGTCGCTGCTGCACGACCTGCAAGGCGGTTAGCTCCAGACACATATGTCGGTGCGTCGGGGTCGAAGTCGGTCAAACCACGGAGATAAACAGTCATGCTATTGGCACCATTTACCTCAATAACACCCTTTGCATTCTTAGTAATCGTACCGCCATCTGTCACGATGCGCGCTGCACAATAATAGCTCTCTGGTGTTGTTGTGCCATGATCATCCTGGCGAGCGACCTGACCATCAAAGGTAATCGTTGCCTGATTGTTATTATCAACGGTATAACTTACGTTACGTCCGTTCTGATTCTTCAGTGTAAGGGTTGTATTGATTTTACCGTTCTGTGAGGCAGTGTAACGAACTACCACACAGCTATCAGGATTGCTTGCGAAGTAAGTACGACTGTATGCCACGCCATCCATCGTATATTTCACACCTGCTACGGCATCGTTGATATCGAGGTAACGCACGTAGTCAGTTACCTTTGTCATACCACGACTGCGGATATAAAGGTTACCAAAGTTAAGATAATAACCATAAGCAGCCGTACTCGTCAGCCCACCGAGCTTACCGCTCCAAAGGGTCTTGTCGTTAAACTGTACGTCGTCAATGGCTACATCACCCATCAAAGTTGCACCAAACTGACCGTTTCCGATAGGAAGACAAGAGGTCATCCAGTTCGTTGCGGGCTTTGTATACCAAAGCGTATATTTGTTGGCAGGATTAAAAGTAGTAATACCTGACACTGGTACCAATGCTTCTGCTGGTAGGAAGCGCACGACATTACCACCATCACCTAAGTCCCAGAAGCTGATTAACCTACCTTCACCAGCACCTTGGAACATATTAAAGAAGTTACGTCCTGTGGTTGACTTACCAATCTCGAAGCCACCCAATGAGTTATTTGACTCCACCATCGTAAAGAGCGTATCCTTCACATTGCGGGCCTTTGCAGCGTTGACGTATGAATCGCTGATATAAAGAACCTTTCCACTCTTGCTAACAAAAGAGTATTTGCCGTCTTTCTCTGATACACGCCATAGCATGTCATCAAGATTACCATTATGCAATGAGGCTGTTTGGCAGGTTGCCTTATCCCCTTTGGCACTCAAAAGCCAGTTACCAGTCTGGAACTGGATGTAATAATAAACAGGATTTGCAGCTGTTGAGATGACTGGCATATAGTATGGGAACTCCATGTCATCCTTGCTAACAAAGGTCAACACGTTGTTGATGTCGCCCTTATCCCACAGTCCAATCTCTTGTCCAGCCCTAATCTCTCCCACTTGGTTCATCGCATGATTGTTAGTAGAGTCTGGTGCCAACTCGAATGCACCTGTTCCAAAGCTGGTATTCATACTCTGGAAGATGTGGAATGAGGTAATATCTGTAGCCTTAGTAGCCGCCATAAAACGCGAACTATAAGGATTTGTGCCATTGACATAAAGGGTACGACCGCTCTTACTTACCAACTGGTACTTCTTATTACGACCAAAGTTCTCTGCTGCTACCACCTTCCATAACTGGCGATCTCCATTCATAACCTGTGGAACGGCAGTAAGGCACTTTTGCTTTTCGCCCTTGTCTTCCAACACGTTGTTAGAACGAAGATACTTAACGTAATACCAATGCTCATTGCCTTTGGTACTGATGCGAGGATAACCTTGTGCAAAAACTTGTCCGACACATATGACAGACAAGAGAAAAGCAGCACAAAGACGCTTACAGATGTTCATAAAAAGAAATTGTGATAATTATTTAATTATTAATGTTGAACAATAAGACGAAAAGGAGGCCATGTTAGTATCGTTAACTCTCCACTTACCCATGAAGTGATGCCATGCTGCGTTCTCTCATATATTGAGGATATTATTTGTATTTCTGTCGCTGCTAATAGATGTTAGCTCCTACTTATTAGGCTTTACTTTTGGCTTTTTCAAAGGAAGGCTTCTTGTCTTTAAGTTTATGGCAAATATAAACATATTCTTTTAATTATTCATTGTTATAAATACAATGTTTTATATTTTTAACCATTATAATCCGATAAAAAATTAAATGATTTATGTCCTTATGCATAATCATCTTTAAGTTTCCTATTACTATTAAAGCCTAAACTGGTTGTTTTATTATCGAGAATCTTGCCTATCATTACAACAAAGGCATAGCGAACTACGTCAAGTTACAAAGATAAGTGAAATATTGACAAGAAAACAAAATAACCATTTGCAGAGCGTTCAGCGCCCCGCACCATATGTGCGAAGCATCCGCACACGATGTGCTAAGCACCGACACCACAGCATTAAGCCCACACTTCACCTTTCAGAATTGATACTTTATACTTATGATCACCCATGTTGGAAACGCTGAAGAAGACTGAAGAAATTTTACAAAGCTATATATTAAGGTATATACCGAGTGGAAACACCCTCCGTATTTGCGCCCTTTAATATCATAATCAGCCATTCCGTAGTAAGATTCACTTATACTTTCTCATTATAAAATATAACGAAATAGTTACCTTTTTATTTGGAAGTTTATAACTTTATTGTTACCTTTGTAGCGTCATTCAGACAAAGAGTTCTTTTATATTATGAAAAAGAGTGAACTGGAAAAGAGACTAAAAGATGCAGGCTGCATCCTATCTCGACACGGTAAAAGGCACGATAAATGGATGAATCCTACCACAGGAGCAGCCGAATACGTGCCAAGACATGCAAGCGAAGTTGCCACAGGCACTGCGCAAAAGATCTTGAAAAGGTTAGTTGGGAAGTAACCCAACTAACTTTTTACAAACTCAGCACTCTTTTTCTTATTATATGAAAGAACTCTTTATGAAACAGTGAGCATACAACAAACAGAGCAATGAAAAAGGTTACAATTATCGTTGAACAGGCTTCTGATGGAAGTTACTGGTGCAGAACAGCTGAGGATATTGCAGGAATAGGTCTCAATTCATGCGGTGATACTGTAGAACAAGCCAAGCAGGACTTGATAGACTGCTATCAAGAAGCTAAGGAAGACTTGGAAGAACAAGGTAAGACTATGCCTGCCGTAGAATTTGTTTATAAATATGATTTACAGTCATTCTTCAACTATTTCAGTTTTCTCAACGTTACCGAAATAGCCAAAAGAGCTGGTATCAATCCGTCTTTGATGCGCCAGTATAATAGTGGTATCAAAAATGCTGGTGAGAAAACCTACGAACGATTAGCAGCATGCTTGGACGGAATAAAGGCGGAATTACAAGCGGCATCTTTCTAAGAACCGCAGGTTTTCATTATATAAAAGACTCTCTAAGCCTCTGGTGCGTGAAGCATCAGGGGCTTTTTTGACAGGGTAACAGGTGGACGAGTAAACAAGTTGATTGTAGACAGGATAATTGAAGACAAAGTAACAAGGGAACAAAGTTCTTTCAAGTAACAAGTTTACGAGTGGACAAGTGAACAAGTTACTTGTTATAAAGGATAAACTTGTTCCTATGTTACTTTGTCTTCTTTCGCAAGCAACTTGTTAACTCGTCCACCCGTTAACTCGTCAACTTACCCTGTTACTTTGTCTTCTTTCACAAGCAACTGGTTAACTCGTCCATCCGTTAACTTGTCAACTTACCCTGTCAACTACCCCTCTTAACCATAAATGCCCCTAAGGTGAAGGACTTTTTCTTGTGGTTATAGACCTTGAGAGAATACATACCGTCGGACAGGGAGCCGATATATAACTGGTTGTTTTTTACCGATTTAGCGTTAACGATGCGGAGGATGACACCCTGTAAAGAGAGGATTACATAACGATCGGCATCCGTTAGCTTTGCTGCAGCAGGGAGGGTGAGGGTGTTACCATCATTAGCGAGCAGTGTAGCAGGAGACTTCGAAAGCGTCGAAGACTTCATATTCTCCTGTAAAGCAGGTGTTTCTAATCCGTAACGATCCATACCTCTAACCGCAAAATAGAGGTTAGGATTCACGTTCTTCAACTGCAGCGTCTGCCCAGTATAACGTGTATAGAGCAGGTTTCGCGCATCCTCAGTATCAACAGGATAGGTGTAGCTGGCGTATATATTATAATAAGGAGTGACCGCCTTCCACCTCAGAATCACCGATTTATCCTCTCGACGTTCTACCAATGAGGCGTTGACAGCATATGGCATGGCAGCCGTTGACGCAACACCCTGCATCTTATGAGGGAGGGAAAGCGTAGCATTAAACTGCTTTTCAAAGTCGTAGACACCCTGCTTATTAGCCGTGAGGAAGTAAGAACGGAAGTGAGCATGTCCCACTCCGAGGTCACGACTGACATACATCTGGCGGGTCAGGTCGCCCAAAGTCCAATTACCCTCACGTGGATCGAGGAAGTAAGTACCCAAACCTGTCACTATCTCACGCTTATAAGCATTCTCAACCCAGTCTGCAAGGAAGGGGTAATAGTTGTCGCCACGGAAGTATTGCATCGGATAGAGCTGGTCCATCAACCCTAATCGCATCCACTCCTGCGCCTCTTGTGAAACACGATCATGGGCATTGAAATTCTTTGAACTATAACGACTGAGGTCGGCATGCTTACCGATTGGCGAGCACGACATCTTCACCCACGGTTTGATAGCCTTCACCTCGTCATGAATAGCACGCACAATGGCTGTGATATTACTGCGACGCTGGTCGGGCGTATCGCCATCACGGTAAGAAGGACGTGGCCATCCATCAGGGTAACGGATATAGTCGAGGTTGATACCATCCACATCATACTTTCTTACAATCTCTCCACAGATAGAGGCAAGGTAAGGTGCAACACTCGGATCGGCAGGGTCGAGATAAGAACCCGTTGAGAAGTTTCTAATTCGAAAGCCCTTCTTCATCAGCGTTCTACAGCCCAATGAGTTTTTTGCACCCACTGGAATCGTCGCAATCCATGCGTGAATTTCCATGCCACGTTTGTGACATTCCTCTACAGCAAAGCCGAGTGGGTCGTAGCCATAGCCCGGTGCCCTACCCTCAACTCCGGTGATACACTGGTCCCAAGGCTCGATATCCGACGGATAAATCGTAGCTGCACGCACACGCGCCTGCAAGAGTACGGTGTTGATATTTGCCTTCTGGTATTTATCGAGAATATCAATGAGTTCCTGCTTTTGCAGTTCGATGCTTTCTTCCGACCGTGCGTAATTCTTCGGCCAATCAAGGCTGGCAAGTGTCGTAAGCCATACGGCACGCGTCTCCCGCTTCGGCATTCGCTTCGTAAGATAGTCGGAGAGATTCGTCTGTGCTTGTGTTGTAATCGTTATTACGCAAAGGAGCGTAAATAAAAAAAGCTTCTTCATATATGAAATGATAATATACGTGAATTTGAGCGACTAATTAACCTGAGTTCAATGGGGTATAAGTATCTGTAAATTCAGTGATTAATGAAATTCCACCCCCTTATCCTGTGCGCTCTAAAGAACTACAAACAGAAACCACAATAGCCACCGAGGGCAAAATTACTAAATTATTTCGTATGGCAGATGACTTCTATTCGTTTTTTAATATATTGTGACGAAATACACGTTAAATCCACGCTAAAAAGCGGTTTATGCGGAAGGAGGAGTGGTAAAGTCTGTTTGCTTCAGTCATTTGGAACGATAAGGCTACTACCTAAATTTAGGACATCTGATGGAATGTCACACAGAGAAACGGAGTGTACGGAGGTTTTATTTAAACATACACAACCCACAGAGGCACCGATGGTGCAGAGAGCAAAGGAGTATAACAGCAACATTTAATCCCTTATTAGTTGAGAATTGTAAGCTATTTTCATACAGTTCAAAACCTATACATGCTCTTTTGGCTTCTTAAAGACGCCTAATCGGCTTGCAAAAGATGCCCTTTAAAACCCTTACTAACGCCCTTTTGAAGTCGAATTAAGCACCTTTTGAAAGTCTACTTCGCAACTACTTGATAACAAAGAACTTACAGTGATACTAAAACAGTTCACTTTTAAGCTATTTTCCTACCTTTTCTTCGAATATTTTGTCAATATATTTCTTCGCCTTACCACGCTAAATCTCGCACGGAGGAACGGAGGTTATGGAGGTTTTATTTAAGGATATGTAGCCCATAGAGGCACCGATGGTGTAGGAAGTGAAGGAGTATAACAGCAAGGTTTATTGGGGAAAACAAATGACAACGATATTAGAAGAAAATCATTTGCTATCTAAAATTAGGCTAATTAGCCTAATTGGGCTAATTAAACCTATTATTCTCATTGACCACCTAACACCCTTTCAGCCTCTTGGAGGATTTCCTTATGGTCAAACGCTAAGTCGGGAAGTTCGGTCAAGGAGAACCACTTTGCTTGTGCAGCATCATCCAAACCGCTGACTTCTGCAGGTTTGTCAAGAATCGTGTAATAAGCCACGGTGATGATACGCTCGCGTGGATCACGGTCAACGGCATCAAAGATACCAACACGATGCAGGTCGCCAACCACTAAACCAGTCTCTTCTTTCAACTCACGACGAGCAGCATCAACGGTTGTTTCGTCAATATCCATGAAGCCACCGGGGAATGCCCATTTCCCTTTGCAAGGCTCATTCTTCCGCTGTATCAACAGCAGTTTCATCCCCTCATCAGTGTGGGCAAAAACAAGACAGTCAGCCGTTACGGCTGGATGTGGGTAATTGTATGTGTACATTAGCTAAAATTTATAAAGGAACTTTCTTTGGCAAAAGTATGAAAAATATTCTTTCCGTTTGAATATTCTATCCATTTTTTTCTTACCTTTGCGCTCAATGGAATTTAGAACAATTGTCAACATCCCCCGTCCAACATTTGAGTTGGAACCTTGTGAGCGGATTCTTTTTGTAGGGTCGTGCTTTGCCGACAATATTGGTAAGCGATTCGAAGAAGAGAAGTTTCGTGCCATGGTAAACCCCTTCGGTGTGATGTATAACCCTGTTTCAGTGCTACATACGGTGAAGAAGGTGGCAAAACATACGTTTGACACAGCCGTATTCACATTGGGAACAAACCATGTCTATGTGGAGCGAGCTACAAGCGAGATTGTTGACAACTGCCAGAAACGTCCACAACGAGAGTTTGAAGAGCGCGAACTTACGGTTGAGGAGTGTGCCGACGCACTGCGCGAGGCGATTACCCTACTACGCCAAGCGAATCCAAAGGTCAACGTCATTATCACGGTCAGCCCTATCCGTTATGCCAAATATGGTTATCACGGAAGTCAGTTGTCAAAGGCTGTGTTGCTGTTGGCTGCCGACAAGGTGATTAAGGAAGAAGGAGAAAGAGTCTATTACTTCCCAGCCTATGAGATTGTGAACGACGAACTGCGCGACTATCGTTTCTACAAAGCAGATATGCTGCACCCCAACGAGCAGGCTGTAGAATACATCTGGGACCAGCTTGTGGCAACCTGTTTCTCTGCAGAAGCCAAACAGTTTCTGGAGGAATGGCGACCTATCAAAGAGGCATTGGCGCACCGCCCGTTTCATCCAGAGGCTGCGGCTTATCAGGATTTCATAAAGAAAACAAAGGAAAAAGCTAAGATGTTGGAACTAAAATATCCCAATATAGAATTGAATTTATAACTATGGAAGAAATGAATGACAAGCAGATCGAAGCACTGCTGAAAGCACATGGTATTAGACTGACCGCAAATCGCATTCTCATAGCACGAACACTGTCAGGATTGGACAACCCAGCCTCTATGAAAGAGTTGGAAGCAAAGATTCAAACGATTGACAAGTCAAATATTTTCCGTACTCTATCATTGTTCAAACAGCAACATTTAGTACATCAGTTGGAAGACGGAAATGATATAGTGCGCTACGAATTATGTCTCAGCGATGACGATGAAGAAGATGAAGACATGCACGTACACTTCTATTGTGAGCGTTGCCATCGCACCTATTGCCTCAATGACATACTCGTTCCACAGGTCGAGTTGCCTGCAGGATACGAACAATCATCCATCAATTATATGATAAAAGGAGTGTGTCCTAAGTGCGCTCACCGATATTATATTAAATGATAAGACGAAAAAACAGCAAGGATAATACGCTGTATTAAGACTTTTCACTATCTTTGCATAAGAATAAAACAATTTAGATAGTAATGAATTATACTATTGAGAAAGTAACGACGCTCATTGGCGCACGCCGTTATGGTGATAAGGATGCAAATATAAGCTTTGTACTTACCGACAGCCGCTCTCTGTGTTTCCCTGAAGAAACATTGTTTTTTGCGCTCAAAACTGAGCGTAACGACGGACAGAATTACATCCCAGAACTCTATGCAAGGGGTGTGAGAAACTTTGTCGTGGAGGTAGTGCCTGAGGATTGGGCAACTCGTTATCCTGATTCTAACTTCTTGAAGGTGGTTGGTTCGCTGGAAGCTTTGCAACGACTGGCTGAACGTCATCGCGATGAATACTTGATTCCGATAGTCGGCATCACGGGTTCAAATGGTAAGACGATGGTCAAGGAGTGGCTTTATCAGTTGCTTTCTCCGCAGATGGTGGTCACACGTTCACCTCGTAGCTATAATTCACAGATAGGTGTTCCACTGTCAGTACTACTCTTAAACGAGAATACACAGGTCGGAGTGTTTGAAGCGGGTATCAGTCAACCCGGCGAGATGATGGCTTTGCGCGACATTATCCAGCCTACTATCGGTGTCTTCACCACATTAGGTACTGCCCATCAAGAGAACTTCCCTTCCTTAGAAGCTAAGTGCCACGAGAAGATAAAGCTCTTCCACGACACCGAGGCAATCGTCTATTCTGCCGATAATGAGGTGATGGCACAGTGTTTAAGCCAGTATGATTATAAGGGTCAGAAGCTCGATTGGTCTGTAAAGAATACGGAGGTAGCCTTCTATATCAAAGCTATCGAGAAGAAAGACATTGAGACAACCGTTTCATATGTATGGAAAGGACAGACGGAAGGACAATATAAACTACCTTTCATTGACGATGCCAGCGTTGAGAATTCTATCACCTGCGCAGTCGTTTCACTCCATTTAGGACTCACCTCTGCTACTATCAGCGAGCGAATGGCACAGTTAGAGCCGGTCGCTATGCGCTTGGAGGTGAAGGAGGGACAGCATGGCTGTACGCTTATCAACGATTCTTATAACTCTGATTTCAACTCACTCGATATTGCACTCGACTTCATGAATCGTCGTCCTGACCATAAGGGACGTCGTCGCACATTGATTCTGAGCGATATCCTGCAGAGTGGTGACACAGATAAAGACCTATATAATAAGGTGGCTTTCCTCTGCGAGAAGCGCGGTGTTGAGAAGTTTATCGGTATTGGTGAAGGACTCTTGGCACAGCGTTCTGCCTTTAAGCATTTAGGCGAAAAGCATTTCTTTGCTACCGTTAACTCCTTTATCCACAGCAATGTCTTCGCTAACTTGCACGATGAGGTAATCTTATTGAAGGGCGCACGACAGTTTGGTTTCGACCGACTGACAGAACTCTTGGTGAAGAAGGTGCATGAAACAGTGTTGGAAGTAAACCTCAATGCTGTTGTTGACAACCTCAACTGGTATCGCTCTTTCCTTAAGCCTGAGACGAAATTGGTTTGTATGATTAAGGCTGATGCCTATGGAGCTGGTGCGGTAGAGATAGCAAAAACCTTACAGGATCATCGTGTTGACTACCTCGCTGTGGCTGTTGCCGACGAGGGTGTGACGCTCCGTAAAAACGGTATCACAAGCAATATCATGATTATGAACCCAGAGATGACTTCCTTCAAGACGCTCTTCGACTACGACCTTGAGCCAGAGGTGTATAGCTTCCGACTCATGGATGCACTCGTGAAGGCTGCACAGAAGGAGGGTATCACGGGCTTCCCTGTTCATATTAAGCTCGATACGGGTATGCATCGATTAGGTTTTGACCCACAGAAGGATATGGACGAACTGATTAAGCGACTGAAACAACAGAACGCTATCATCCCTCGTTCAGTCTTCTCTCACTTCGTTGGCTCTGATGCTGACAACTTCGACGAGTTCTCTGCTCATCAGTTTGCGCTCTTCGATGAGGGTAGCAAGAAGCTTCAAGCTGCCTTCAGCCATAAGATTATCCGCCACATGGACAACTCTTCGGGCATCGAACACTTCCCAGAACGTCAGATGGATATGTGTCGATTGGGCTTGGGTCTTTATGGTATCAACCCACGAACGAACAAGACAATCAACAATATCTCTACGTTGAAGACTACCATCCTACAGCTGCGTAACGTACCAGCTGGTGACACGGTAGGCTATTCTCGCAAGGGAACAATCGACCATGACAGTGTGATTGCAGCAATTCCAATCGGCTACGCTGACGGCTTAAACCGCCATTTGGGCAACCGCCACTGCTACTGTTTGGTGAATGGTCAGAAGGCAGAGTACGTCGGCAACATCTGTATGGACGTAGCGATGATTGACGTTACTGGCATCGACTGTAAGGAAGGTGACAGTGTCGAAATCTTCGGCGACCACCTCCCTGTCACCGTTCTCAGCGATACGCTTGACACGATTCCATATGAGGTACTGACGACTATCAGCAATCGCGTGAAGAGAGTTTACTTCCAGGATTAGATGGGTAAGTTGACGAGTTGACAAGTTGACGAGTAAACAAGTTGATAGTAGACAAGTAAACAAGTTAACAGTAGACAAGTAAACGAGTAGTTACGAGTTATGTGTGCTGCTGTGTACATTTATGGAACTTTAGGAATTTAGAATGATAGGGATATCACCTAAGATGAGAACTTAAACCCATATATCACACAGAGAAACGGAGATAACGGAGGATTATTAAAACAAAGCATGTTTGTGACAAAGACTATATAACTGATATCTTTACTGAAAACTCCTCTTTTACTTGTCAACTTAAAACTCTTCAGCTATAAACTTTATTACACTTGCAAGAAAATAAAATTGTAAGTCTAATTTTGGGTTTTCTATTTTTATCGTTTCATTTTGCCATTCAAAAACAAGTTCTATCTTTGTTGGCGTGAGAGACATAACCACTAATGGGTAGCCTGCAAAACTGGAGCGCCTCAGCAAAAGATTTGTTGACTCTTGTATTTATGCCCCCTACACAAGCATCCCTATTAGTTTGCCCACAAGATTTTTGCCTCGTCGCTCAGCAGGAAAAGACAACAATTCCCCCACAGGTTTTGGACCATCCTGCTTCAAATCAGTGAGAGAATACCTTTTGTTTGTCAATACTCATAAGAGTAATATTACTTTTTCTCTCTTAATTTAATCTCCTCTGTAAATGGTGACAATGATAGTTCTTCACTTTCAAAAGAAATATTTGGGAAGTATTCTTTAGGATTATATCCCTCTGTGTATTTTATAGGTAGATTCTGTAATAACTGGTATCTTTCTACATACCCAGCAGCTACCCACTTCTTGCCAAAACGAGAGATAAGGTTAAAGAATAAAACATATAACTCAGAGTTTGACAATTGACCTCTTAACACCTTTATAGCATTATATTTTTCATTTTTATTCAAACAACTTGCACTATCTATCATCTTAATAGCATTATACATGTTGCGAAAATATACACTTAAATAATTCTGATTTGTTCTTGTAAGAGCACGTTTTTTGTCTTTCGACAGTTTATCTAAGATATCATTAACTAATAGTGAATTATCTTGATAATCTTTCAGATACTCGAGTATAAAATCCTTCCATCGAATATCAGCACCATAGTAGAAAATTGCATATGATATATCAGCAATATCCGATCTTTCCAACTTATAGTTTCCTTTATCAACGACTTCCTGTATATTTTTTAGTAAATACTTTATCTGGAGCTTAAATTCGACAAAAGCATTTCTTCCAACAACTGGTTCAATACATCCGTTAGACTTCTTAGAGATTCGTACTGGATATACACTAATTTCGTCAATAACGTGCTGCTGAACTTCAATCATTTTATAATATAGATTAAGAATAGCATTTTTTCTTGAATCACGGTATTGTAAATATAGTGTTAATATAGCACAAATGAGTGCAGTGCATGAAAACAAAGTATTATAAACACCATAGGAATCTCCTAATATTCCAATAGTAGATGTCTGTTTAATATTAAATATATCTTGACTACAATACAGGACGAGTACTGGAGCCCATCTAAAAAAAACATAAATAAAAAGTAAAGTGAGAATAGCACATGCAAGCCACTTAAACTTTACAATTATTTTCATAATAATTCAATTAAACCAGATAAAGAAGATTTTTCTACAAGTTCAGCACCATCTACTTCTATCTCATCATCATTAAAGACTCCTTCTGGGTATTCCCATACACGTAAAGTAATTGTTATAGGTGATCCATCAATGTCATCACGCTCTTCTGTATACTCATAAAGGCGTTCAATACCCATTTCACGTTCGTCTGTTTCAACTAATTCCCAATCAATATTCTCCTTTTGCAAAAGTATTGGTTGAATAGTTCCTTGAGACGTTTTAATTTTTATAAATATATTCATATTTAAATATTATTT